>Ga0307378_10005059_pt1 | contig 18496 bp, 42 predicted proteins | sample UN1MG_FD_202238 | JGI IMG/M metagenome (GOLD analysis project Ga0307378, IMG submission 202238) | Soil microbial communities from Risofladan, Vaasa, Finland - UN-1 | ecosystem: Environmental > Terrestrial > Soil > Coastal area > Acid sulfate soil | place: Finland: Risofladan, Vaasa | collected... | reverse complement strand
ACTCTTGCCCCACGCCTCCGATCGCCTGGGCCTCAGCCTACCGCGAAGCGTGCCTGACTAAGGGCAAGCTCGGCCAACGGTGGGATCTGGAGAGCAAGGCCAGAATCTGGCGAGAGCAGCTGCCCCTGGCCAAGGCCACCCGGAAAGCCCCGCCAAATGGGGGTTTCGGAGCACAGGCATAGCAGGTTGCTTTGTGTCAGCTATCAGCCCTATAATGGGGCATCGGCAACAGGCCGGTAGAGGAAACGAAATGAGCAAAGACATCCTCCAGTTCGAGCACACCCAGATCGACGACAACGATCTGCAATCTGGCATGATCGGGACGGGCGAGAACATCGGCCGTCTGGAGAAGGCCGTCAAGGCACTCAACAAGAAAGCTGCGAAGCTCAACCTCGCGCCCATCACCCTGACCTACGGCGAGCCGTTCATCGCTCGCTACCTGAAGTTCGTCGGCTACGAGCAAGACAGCCATTGCCGTTCGACCGACGTGAAGATCTACGACGAGATCTTCTTCGAGGCCGTACGCTACACGCTCGAAGGCCCTCCTGTCGTTCTGCCTGGCTGGGAGTTCGTCGGCACGATCGAGCATCACCTCGCAGAGCCGACCGATGCCGAGGCAATCGCCGCGATCGATCGCAAGCCGGAACCTGCCAACATCGTGGCGTTCGCCCCCCGGTTCCAGTCCGACCTCATCGATGTTCGGATCAGCAACTACCTCCACACTCGTGAGAACATCTGCGACCACTGCTCCACCAAGCGTCGTCGCAACGAGACCATCATCATCCGCAAGACGAAGGACGGCGAGGCGGATGGCAACTACATCGACCTCGACTTCGAGAAGGACGAGATCAAGGTCGTCGGCAAGAACTGCCTCGACCAGTACCTGGGCGACAACGACGCCAAGAAGTACGCCCAGTTTCTCTCCTCGTGGATGGAGCTTGCCGTGAAGGGATGGCCGGTGTCCGAGCATCGCGAGGACTTCGCGTGGCCAACCAAGCTGTTCGCGGCCGTCGTCTCGGCCTTCATCCGCAAGGCCCCGTTCATCAGCGGCAAGAAGGCTCGCGAAGAAAGCACGGACGCACGCCAGCTGACTTCCACGGCCAACGAAGCGTTCTACTTCCTGTGTGACGTGTACGGCCCTCGCGACGTGAACGACAGGCGTCCGCGTCCCAAGGTCGAGGATCTCGTCGAGAAGCGCGACCTCACAGACTCGATGCAGGCGCTTGAGCTTCTGCGCAAGCAAGACCCCCGCAACGAGTTCCAGCAGAACGCGAAGACCGCCGCGCGCCTGCCTGGCGTCAGTCACCGCCGTGCCGGTGTCCTCGCCGCTGGCATCAACTCGATCGTGCGAGACGCCGAACGCATCGAGGCCGCGAAGAAGGCTCGTGAGGGCAAGCTCAACGAGCACGTCGGCAGCATTAAGGAACGGCTTCGCGATCTCGACCTCACCGTCGTGTTCTCGAAGTACCAGGACGGCGGTGACTGGGGCATCAGCACCCTGGCCAAGTTCGAGGACGCCGAGGGCCGTGGGTACACCTGGTGGGCCACGGGCGACCGGCCCTTCGAGAAGGGCGACAAGGTGAAGCTCACGGGTACCGTGAAGAAGCACGACGAGCATGAGGGCCGCAAGTCGACGGTCCTCAGCCGATGCATCGTGCATGAGCACTTCACCCCGAAGGATGACGAAACGAAGGACGCGATCAGCGCGGATGAGGTGGAGGGGCTACGATGAGAGCAGCTGACTTTGTAAACGGACTCGTGCGCGGTGGCGGCACCGCGATGGCCTGTGACTGCGCGGACCCTCAGTGTCTGTGCGGTGGGGACTGCGACCTGTGGTCCTCCATCGTACTGTTCCGCGTAGACATGCTTGATGTGGACGGCACTGCCTTCTGTGAGACCTGCGCAGAAGACGCCATGGCTTCCGGCTGCTTCACCGAAGAAGAGCCGGTGTTGTAGGGGTACGAAATGATTCAGATCTACCGAACGACTGGTTTCATCGAAACCGTCGAGGACGAAGAGGCTAAGGCCGAGTTCAACAAGGACCGGCGCGCGTTCTGCCAGGAGGCGGTTGGGGGCTACATCGAGTTCGCTCCCGGCACCACGCTGTCCGAGGTCCAGATCATCGTTGACGAGGAAGGGCTGCTGAAGAAGAAGCCCTATAACGATAGCGCCTCGACGATGGCTGGGTGCAGCCTCGTTGGCGATGCCATCGTCCTGACGGGCGACGACAGGCTCGACTGATGGAACGCAACTGGGAAATGCTGAAGCTCGGACCGAACTACAACCTGATCAAGAAGTCGACGTGGGACACTCTTCAGCGATACGTCGAACAGAGGATCCCCACGGGGGGCTTCCTCTACGCGGTCCTGACCAACGACCTGTTCGAGGCGATGGGCAAGGCCGACGAAAAAAACCGAGTCGCCCTGCACCAGATCTGCATGTTGGTCTACAACGAACTGCCCTCGGTCTGCTGGAGAACCCACGAGAAGGTCGAGGAATGGCTCAATGGAGAAGAGCGAGTATGAAACTGACCAAGATACAGCGCGACATCCTGGACGTGATCTGCAACGGCGGCTGGATCTTCATCCGGCCGACCAGCCAGGTTGCCATACTACACACGCCCACGAACTGGCCGTTGCAGGTTCACCGGGTAGCGCCGAAGACGTTCACGGCGCTGCGCCGGTCGGGGATGATCAAGCCAGTCCTGGCCAAGAGAACCGAGAAGCCACACGCTGGGTTCCGGGGGATCTGGACAGTCTGGGTACACCGCGACGAGATGCGGGAGAGCACGAACCCACAGCGGTTTCCGGGGCCGATCAACGTCGACAACATCGATGACTACACCTTCAAGGCGGTCACCTTCTGATGGGCTACCGCCACTACAGGAAGACCGTCATGGAGGTCAGCTGCGATCACCCCGAGTGCAGGGCGCAGAAGACCATCCAGGTCGACACGGCGCAGTTCGCGGTCAGCTGGTTCCGGCGTGCGGGGTGGGAGATGGCCAGCGAGCAGTCGAAGAACAGCCGCGCCTTCTGTCCCGATCACCGGACACGGCGATACGAGGGACACCCGATACTACCAAGCAACGAGAAGACCAAGCCGCGCGCACGCGCGCTTGATCTCCTACTAAACAACGACGGCACGATCTCGCTGTCCGACTGGGCAGCCCAAGTCCATCCAACGGTGGAGCGGTGGTTGATGATGCATGGGATGATCCGATTCACGAAGGACGGTGATGGTAACCTTACCAGCGTCCAGCTGATCGCGCAGGACATCTCTGCGCAAGGGGGTGCAGCGTGACCTACAACCAAAGAACAAACGTCATCAGCCTTATCGCAATCGTCACCGCGTTGATTGCCATCGCCATCTCAGCCGGGGCGGCGTCAGCATCGGACTCTTTCGAGAGGTGCTTATTGAGAGGCGAGGAGATTGGCAGCTACAGCACCTCGATCGCAGACGACATGGGTAAGATGACGGCCATCGCGAAGGGGGGGGATGCGATTGCTGGCCTTCCTCGGATGTCGGCCATCTGCCGTAAGGTGTATCGCGATTGCGATGCTTTGGACGCGCTACTCGACGCGTACGTGTTGAAGTGTGGCACCGTCGTCGACATGGCATCTGGTTCTGGAACAGCCCTTGCCCTTCGCAAGCAAGGTACAGAGGCTATCGCGACAACCCGCTCGGCCTGCGAGACCGTGGACGACATGGACCAGCAAGTCGGAGCCCTCCTGGAGACGCAGTGACCATCCACATGCTTGTTCCGCTCGACAAGAAGCATGAGGTGCGTGTCGGTTTCGACCGACCGCTCCAATACTACTTCCTGTCGGTCTTCGATCTCACGGTGCCGAAGGATCAGGAAGACCTGGTCCTCGACATCAACTTCGGATGCGACGGCGTCGATACGCTGCTCGCCCAAGCCAAGGTCTGGGCGCACCTCGACGACGTGCTTCGGTCACGGCTGGTCGAGGACGAATACCTGACCATGCCCAGGTCCAACCGGGTCACCGATTGGCGGCGGCTCGGCCATCCGGGGAAAGGGAAGAAGTGAAACGGCTATGGCCATGGCCAGGCCATAGCCAGCTGGCCAGGTTTACAACCTTCTTTTTCGGACCACCCACTCGCTGGCTCGTGGGCCACGAGGCCAAGGGGGAGCCACGAGGGGGAGATCGGGGATGCCCAGTCAAGCGATCTGCGCAGCGACGGCGTAAGCCCACGATATTACTGGGGCAGGTTGACCGCACAGGTTGGTAGGCGTACCAGTGACTTTCAGCTACCATGATAGCAGAGTGATAGCGGGGTGGGAGATAGGAGATGGAATGTCAAAAGTAAGGGAAGGCAGGGTCAAGACCAGGCGATCGAACGAGCCCAAGAAGCTCATCTACTTCGGCCTCGCTCGTCCCGTGATTGACCTTGTCGATATACAATGCGAGGTGCAGGAGCGGTCGCGCAACTGGATGCTCGTGAACCTGACCGAACTCGGCTTAGCTGCCAACGACAAGAAGCAGCCGAAGAAGGTGGAGAAGTTCCTACGACGACACCAGGACGACGACCACGTCACGGTGTTCATGCGAGTGAGCGAGAGGATGATCAAGCAACTCGATCGCATCGCGAAGAAAGAAGATCGGCCGCGCGCAGCGATACTGCGTCGGCTCGTCATGTGCCAGCTATCCCTGGCCCTGCCGAAGGCAGCATGACATAACGACTGTCCGGTGGATGGCTAGCCTTGGGCTGACGGTGTTTTTAGCTCATTCGGCCGCGCGCAAGATGATGGGTTCTCCGACCTGCTGTCCACCGGACTACGTTCCCCCCGCAGGTAGCAGCAATGCTACCTGGTGAGCCCCGCAGGTCGCGGTCTACGCAACGCACAACGGCCTGCGGGGTTTTCTCGTCTTCGCATTGAAAAACCTGAAACTTCTTGCTATCGCTCAGTCAGTGAGTTCGACAAACTCCAGGCTTGCTATGCGAAGCGATAGCACATTCTACGCGGGTACCCGCTACGACATCGAACCAGGTGCGATCACTGTGGTTCGAGACGGTTGGGTTCCTGTCGTCACCGGCATCGACCGGAAGCGCTGCGACTGGATCACTACACGCGGCCAAGAGCTTCTGGGCGAAGCGATCCTGTGCGACTTCATCGACGACGATGAGATCGCCGCACTTCTACATCCTGAGTTCGTGATCGAGGTCGTGAGCACGTTCACGGTGGACGGGTTCCGCCTCAACGGAGAGCAGCTGCGGGACTGGGTCTCTGCAGCGGTGCGAGGTGACAATGGATCGCATTCTGCGGCGGGTAACGGTGACGAATGACGGTTGCTGGATTTGGAACGGAGCACGCACCATCAACGGGTATGGTCGAATCCGCGTAGGTTCTCGTACTGACGGATCGCGACGCCTAGCCCTTGTTCACCGAGTGGCTTATCAATCACTAGTCGGCCCTATACCTGCGAATCTCGAACTCGATCATCTTTGTCGCAAGACATTGTGTTGCCGCCCTGAACACCTAGAGCCCGTCACTCATCGCGAAAACTGCCGAAGAGGTAGCGCAGGGAACAAGCAGCGAACACGAACCAACTGCCCACAAGGGCACCCGTATGACGAACGTAATACGTACGTCAGTAACGGACGGAGGTATTGCATTGAGTGCAGAAGACGTAGATCCCGAGACTACCAACGACAACGCAGATCCTTGGCAAAATCGGATTGAGGGACAGGGGGTCGAAGTCCCCACCGATATTCTTCCGAACCCAAGCAACTGGCGCACCCATTCAGAACGGCAAAAGCATACGATGCAGGCCGTGCTCGACACCGTGGGATGGGTCCAGAGATGCATCGTGAACCGGACCACCGGCCATCTGGTGGACGGTCACCTGCGTTGTGCATTGGCAATCGAGAACGGCGAGAAACAGATTCCCGTCGTGTACGTCTCACTCACAGAAGAAGAGGAGGCGTTGGTGCTTGCGACCCTCGATCCGCTGGGTGCGATGGCGGGGATCGACCCCGAACGCCTCGAAAGTCTGCTAGAGACTGTGCAGAGTGACGACCTGGCCATATCCGCCCTGCTGGACGACCTGGCCGATGCCGGCGGGATCAGTGCGGCTGCGGATGAAGAGGACAAGGCCATCGGGGACTCGACGGCGGTGAAAGAAGTCACGATCGCCTACAACCTCGTGTTCGACGACGAAGATCAGCAGCAACGCTGGTACGAGTTTCTCAGGGGCATCCGGAATGAGTATCCTGAAGCTGGCAGTGTAGCGGCTCGGCTGATGGCCTACTTCGATTCGATCGGCATCATCGACCCACCACACGTACCAGACGAAGAAGAAGAAGAAGATGTGGACGAAGTGGGCGATTGATGCGTCACGGGCACCGGAAACATACGGGTGCTTCTGCTTCTGTCCTATCGATCCGAAGACAGGCGCAATCCTTACCGGCATGTCGTGCTTTGCTGCGCAGCCACCCGGTGTCGTCGAGAACCTCATCCTCTTTCATCCCGACGGGGTGGAAGCGTGTAAGACTTTCGCTGACGAATATACAACCGCGCTGGAAGATCTTCAGCGTCGGCTACAAGCGGATGGCAAACCGGAATCATGATAAAGGCATGCTTCCGGTGGCCAAGCTGGATGCCTACCGAGATGCTCTGGCTCCTAACGGGGTACCAAAGTGCGCCAACCGCATCTGCAGAAAACGAATCGAGTGGGCCTTGCGATTCTGCTGGGACTGCTACAGAAACGCTACGATGGGAAGACCGGCAACCGGACAGCACGGGACTGATACAACTGGTCTGTAAGCATGCTTGGCGTGCCGACTGCCCAGCTTGCCCCCCGGTTCAACACCAATGCACCGCGTGCGATCGATATTTTCTGGCATGCGATGTCACTTACGACCAACGACGCAAGAACGTATCAACGGAGTGCCCTACTTGCCGTGACAGCTAAACACCACATGAAAGGCCGTGCAGGCTCATGGCCCAACAGTCTCTGGTACGCGATGGAAGAGACGGGCCTCAGTTCAATGGAAATCGAACGGCGAGCAGCCGGCGGCGTGAGCCACACGACCGTCATCCGAGTGAAGAACCAGCAGTTCATACCGAACGTCAAGGTGGCACACGAGATCGCTCGTGCGATCGGCTGGTCAATCGAGCGTGTGTTCTGGAATCCAGACGCACCGCCCCTGGAGGAAGACGATGGGAGTCAGAGCAGACGTGACGGCACTTCAAGTGGAGAACGACATCCTCAAGGCGAAGATGGCGCAGCTGGAGATCCAGAACGCGATCCTGAAACAGGACCAAGCGTCGACACAGGGTCAGGTGACTGAACTGCGCGATCGTCTCTGGCCACTGTTCCAGCAAGGGGCCGACAAGAACGCGGAGATGATCGTCAACGCCGCGAAGTGCGGCTGAGGACCATTCTCTTCTTCGTCCGCGCGATCAGTCAATTGGGAAGGGCGATCAGGGAGCGGGACTTGCGGATCAAGGCGCTGATCGAAGAAGTGAAGACCCTTGAGGCGATGGTGTTAAGTCATGACGGACGTGATCCGACAGGACGACGGCCGACTGTATAGGGTGGTCGGTCGGAAGCTGAAGCTAGCGACCCACTGTGAACTCTGCGAAGCCCACTGGGACGAGGACGAGTTCACCGAGACGTGTCGACGATGCAAGGCCGTCGCCAAATCGCTCGGTCTGTTGCGCCGCAAGAGTCCGAAGCGGGACAAGAAGGACCGCGCATCGCAGAAGATGCTCTGATGCCACGGAAGAAACAGCCACGCACGACAAGGTTTCCGAGCAGGGGCGATGATAGCTGGTTGCGTCCTATTGCTGGTGAGCATAACCCTGAACTCATGGGGGCACCGGAACGATTCACTGGGGGCGATGAGGACGGCGATCGTATTAGCGATCGTGTCGGGGTGGCTCGTGTCTTCGAAGCCATGAATCAGACCAACATGATCAAGATCCTAGAGAAGATCTCGAACGCTTGCGGAACGATCGCATTGATGTCGGTCGTCTTCACCATCGCCTACGTCGTGAGAGGCTGCCAATGAGATGGGCGGATTTCGACAAGCCGATGCAAGCCATCTTAGGCATTGTCGCTTTCTGCGGCGTGATCTGGTCCATCTCGTCATTCATCTCGGCGGTCAAGCATCAGCCGCAAGCGATGGCGAACGACATCAATGAGCTACGTGCCGATGTGATAAAAGTTGGGGGTAAGTACGAGAAGCTGGAGGATCGGTACAATACGCACGTGGAGAGCGCATGGCGAGATTACGAAATGAGAAAAGAGGCACCGCAGCAACCCTCATCAGGGCATCCGCCGCCGCCGCAGCAATACCCGCCGGCATCTTCGCGATATCCGCCGCCACAGCCCCAACAGCAACAACAGGCTCCGCAGCAGCCCTGGCCGGTGGATCCGTACCCGAACAGACCGCCTGCACCACCAGGCCAGTACGGAACACAGTATCCACCCCCACAACCTCCTCCGCGTTACTGATTCAGCGAGACCCAACGATGCCTCACACAGCGATACCATTACCCGAATCCTTTTGGCGCGGTTACCCGATCTCGGTCGTGCGGGTGCTCGACGCCGACACGATCGATGTCGTGATCGACCTCGGCCTCCAGGTGCAGAAGAAGGAACGCCTTCGCATCATGGACATCGACGCCCCGGAGATCCGTGGCGAAGAAAAGCCAGAGGGCATGATCGCCAGGGAAGCTGTCATCACGTGGGTAGCCAACGCCGACGACCTGTGGATATCGACGAGGGGGGAGGGGAAGTACGGTCGGCTACTCGCCTACGTCTACAACCAAGACGGCGAGGAACTGAGCGACATGCTCCTGAAGAAGGGGTTGGTGAAGCCGTATGAGTAAGCGCTACCTCGGCATCCTCAATGTGGACATGGACCTCCTGCGCGACATGCTTTGCCTGCCGCAGGACGTAGCGATTGATTCAGTGTTCATGCACCCCGAAGATTTCAACAGCGATTCTTGCTCGATCCGCCTATCTACGAGCAACGGCGAGTACAGCGGTTTCATGGATTCTCGCGACATTGGTACAATCCCAAGGTTGACAGCAGACCTCGACAAGGAAGCGGGAAAGCTGACGTTCAAGTAGGAGAAAGGAAATGGCGATAGACCAACGTACCATCGACAAACTCATGACGATCGACAACGTCGCGAGCCTTCGCAAAGCGATCAAGGAACTCTGGGAAGAGTTGAAGGCCCACCGCGACCCGGCCAGCGACCCCAATCGCGTAGTCCAGCGGAGCAGCGATTTCGCAGGAGAGATGACCGACGACGAGGAATAGTGGCGGATATCCTCGAAGAGATTGAACGGGAACAGTCCAAGCGGATTCCCGTCTTACGACTTGCAGTGTGGGCGGTGTCGAAAATGGCGAGCAGACTTCGCAACAAAAAAAACACAACCACCAGCCGGGACGTTCGCCGCTTCTGGCGCTGTCCACACTGCACCCATCTTAACCCACCTGACTTGGGTAAGCGTTGCATGAAGTGCAACAAGGAGCCGTCAGATGAAGAAACTTCTGCTGGCTAGTGCCCTACTACTCTTCCCCACGCAGGCGTTCGCAGCTTACTTCCTGCACGTGGGTTGGGTTCAGTCGGCAAACCCAGACCCGCGAATTATCGAGAAGTACGAACTCGTCATCGACGGCACGACTGTTGGTGACATGGGACTCGGCACGCCGTGCGCCGATGGTAGCGGGTGTTTCGAATACACCCATGAAGTCGGTGAGCTAAAACCCACAACCGACCTGTCCGTTTCAGTGCGAGCTACTGATGAGGGCGGGTTCACCACGATGTCGAATGCAATCGTGGTACCGGCTGTGTTGTGGGACGGTCCATCGGCTCCGACGATCCTGTTCGCGGAACCTGCTATACTTCCGTAATGCAATTCATAGCTGGCCTTCTCATAGGCCTGATGACGACGACCGCGTACGCCTATGGCGTTCACTTCGTCCACTCAGGCTCGCCCAACGCAGACGAGTACACGGCATACGTAATCGAATCGTATCCCGAATGTTCGGAGGAGTTCCCCTCATGCGAACATCGAGTAGGCATCGGACTGAACAGGGAGGCGGTGATTGACGGCTTCCCGAACAACCGAACGATCGAGCTACAGGTCACGGCGTCGAACGAATTGGGCGAGTCGGTACGATCCAACGGCTTGGTCCTGGAGCCTGTGAGCCCGTTCGGGAATTGCTTTACCGCCCGTTTCGACGTGGACCAGTCGGGCAGGGTCAGTGCTACCGATGCACTCATCGTCTTGAAAGCTTCAGCAGGGACATTGCCGGGGCAGCAGTAGCACTCGCGCTCTTTTGCCTCACGCTCCTACTGCTACCCTGAAGGGGTGCTGTGCGAACAATGCAGGATTCAGATGGTTCAGAACCAAGACCACGGCCTGTACTGGCGATGCCATGGCTGCGGTCGCTTCCAGTTGTCGGAGACACCAAATGAAAAAGAGACACCCGGTGGCCACGGGCCTAGTTGCAGCTGCCATGGGTGCAGCTGGTGGCGCAAGCATGGTAGCGACGACTCAGGAGACGATTCCTGACGGCACGCAATTCAAGATGGGGCCGAACAGCATCATCGCATTCTCGGCCGAACTCGAATCACCCGACATAGATGGCGCAAAGATCTACAAGACGATCGGTGAACTCTACTTCGCGGACGGCAAGCTCCGGTTCGACGGGGAGGCAGGGCCATCGGCCAAGATGTTCTTCACGGACCTAATGAGCATCGCTAACGACTACTGCAAGGACATCGAGGGGGCCGAATGATTCCCGCCCACATTTTATTCCACAAGGGTTGTACCCTACGATTGCTCACCCCGGCTCAGCAACCGGAGAACAGCGAGCGCTTGATGTTGTACTGTGTCGAGCACAGTTCGGAACTCATCACGCTGGAGTGGAAACCAAATGAAGGTGTACGACAAGATACTGCTACGCCAAAGCCAGGGTAGGACCGCCGTCCTCTCTCGCAACGAGGTCAATCAGCTGTTTGCGATCCGCACGCTGTTCACGCGGATCTACCTGGACATGCTCGACATCGCGCGCACTCACCCCAACCTAGAGAAGTACGACGTGATGGGTGAGATCCATGCCGTCATGATGGCGATGGGTATCGACTTCCTCAATGGCGAAGACTTCGAGACCTGGAAGGCCAGGATCGACAAAGACTCGTCGGACCTCTCGAAAAAGATCAGCAAAGTCGTGGGCCTACCTCTTGTGCCCATCAATGTTGACGAATAGATAGCAACTCGTTATATCACCGCTCCATGATCGGAGCGCGTGACTATTCTTGGTTCTACCTTCGGTGCCCTCGCACCGCTTCCCGTTCGCTCACCGAAGTGATCATGAACGCCTGGCCTGGCGATCACTGCGGGATGAGGTCTCAGCGCTCGATTCCAGAAAGCGTGCCCACCGCGCATAGCCGCGCTTGGTACTTCACCGCTCACAAGCCTGTTGCCATTCCGCCTGAGTCGTTCACGTTCACGTTCATCCGTGGCCCCTACGATTGGGTTCGGTCGTGGTGGGCGCTGCGGATGATTCACGACGAGGGGTATTGGGGGAAGTGGCCGCAGGATCAGGTAAAGCAACGACACGAAAAGCCTACACTGCCACAGTACGTAGAATGGGTGCTCGACGAGTGGCCTGGGATGTGCGGAGACATCTTCTCTCTGTACACCCAGGCTGCGCATTTCGTCGGAACGACCGAGCACCTACTGACGGACTTCTGGGTCGTGTGCGATTACCTGGGCAAGCCCAAGCCGGTGGATTTGCCGATTGTCGGACAAGGACACCTGGCGGAATACTCAGTTCCGTCGGATCTCCTCAAACGATTCGTCGCCTCAGAAGAGGTGGCGTATGATTTATGGGAAAAGGCGATGAACCTATGATGCAGCGAAAGAGAAACATTGCGACAGCAGTAGGGTTGGTTTTGGCGTTCGTCGTCCTGGCGTTGGTCTACGGGTGCGAAAACCAGCAATGGCGCAGGGCACAAAAGGCACATCAGGAATACACGGTGAAGGACGTGGTGCCGACGCACGTCTTCCCAAGCACCACGGCCACGACGATGCCCACCTACCCGAAGGACATCAAGTATGAAACCGAGACCGACAGCATCCAGTTCTCCATCTCCAGCGACGAGGATCTCGTCCAACTCACGGAGTGCTATCCGGACGATTCAGCGACACGAGCTTTCTGCTGAAGGGGATATGCGTGGCACCGAATGATTGACACAGGGAAGACAGAGGAAGAGGTAGACGAACTCATCGAGTGCATGAGGGTCTCGGCAGACAAGGCGAGGTCGCTGGCCAAAGCCCAGATGCCGCCCTTGCTGCGCGAAGCGCTGTGCAACTGCGCTGACGCGACAGAGGAACTCGCGTCCATCATCGAATACTCGGAATCCATGAAAGAGGTCGTGAGCCTCTACCGGAGAGGGCACTAATGGATTTGAAGGTTGGGATTCTGGAAGACTCTATACGGCGGGTCAGGTCTATCGATTGGGGAAAGACCTACAACGTCGCGATGATACATAACGAGGATCTCTTCGTGGTGTGCCTCGCGGCCGAACTCTGGCTGGAGAGCCGGGAAGGGGGTGATCATGCAACAGGAAAAGATCCGGCTGATTCTGAAGGAAGCAAAGCTACTGATCGCGCAGGGATGGTGCCAGGAAACGATGGCAAGGGATACGAACGGTAACGCTGTCCCGTCGACCTCGAACAGCGCGTGCGAGTTCTGCATAGCAGGGGCGATCCACGCAGCAGCCTACAAGCACGTCAACGGCCAGAACTTCTATGAGTCAGCACGTCCCGCGCGCATGGCCATGCGGCGCGCGATAGGAACGGTGGACCTCCCGATGTGGAACGACTGGGAATCACGAACCCAGAGCGACGTTCTCCACGCCATCACCAAAGCCATCGCCCTGCTAGACGGGTTCGTCGAAAGCGATGGCAGCTAAGAAGCGTAAGAAGTTCGTCTCGTGGAAGCCCACCGAGGCCATGAAGGCAACGGCGAAGCTCGACACGTGGAAGACGCTGAAGAGCAAGGTTGATGACAAGGTGCTCCAACACCTGGTCGGAGAGACCGTCATCGGCAACAAGACAGCATGCGCGCACACCATCACGACCTCTGCCCCGATCGATGCTGGGATCAAGGGGCTAGTTCCTTCGGCAAAGGCGGCGAAGAAGAAGTGTGATTGGTGCCTGCGGGTGCAGAGTGAACTATGAGACATGGATTGGCACGAGAAAAATTGGAGATGGCCAATGTCTGACCACGACTGGATCGACGCCGCGCAACAAGTCGCCAAGCTCACACCCGACAAGGCGATGGCCATCGAGCGCTGCGCAATGGAGCGAGTCGATGAGGTGCTCCAGTATCTCGAAAAGAAGTCGGAGGGGAAGTTCACGTTGCTGGAGATGTGCAACATCTGCGCGAGCATGAACCGCTACGTCCGAGATCAGAAGACTGCAGAGGAGTCAGGCGAGGGCACCTACATCTTCGACGCGGCCTTCATCCAAGCGGGAATCGGAGCACTCGTGATGCTCGCGGTCACCAGGGGGAAGTACGATGAGCAATGCTGAACAGCATCCGTTGATGACGTGTGGCCACGCGGCCAACGCCAGGTGTAGCAAGTCCAAGGGTGTGGCACACGACCCGCCTATCCCGTCATGCGCAATCTGCTCCTGCACGGAGATCTCGGATGGGACTCCCGATCTCACCGGCCGCAAGGCGCTATGTGGTATGTGCGGGAGTTCGGGGGTGCGTGACTCGTCGCTGAGGCTTGCCTTCTTCGAATTCCTGCCTGACCGAGAGTACGATAGGCACTACTGCGGTTGCAGAGGATGGGATTGATCGGAGGTACACAATGGCGACAGCCCAGGAAGTCAAAGACGAAGCCGCGCAGCTTACGGCGATTACCGTTGCTCTGCAGAACATGCGGGGCCGCATGATCGAACTGAGTCAGCGCGTGGATCAACGCAACGACGAGGTTCTCCAAGTGCTGGTCGAGAACCGATCGCAGGCAGAGGGCGCGCTCGACTCGGTCCTGCAAGCACTCGCCGCTCTCGAAGCGTCGATCTAGCTCGTAGGCTGCGCCTGGCATACGCGGTGTCAGGCGCGGTCGCGAGCAAGGGGACCGATGAAGCCAACAACAATGTGGTGGAGAAACCAGCAGGGAGACAACATCCCTGTAGACAAGATGTCGGATGAAGATCTCGGCACGGCCATGGCCTGGGTTGAGGGCCAACACGAAATGTGGGTAGGCATCGCCCACGACCTATCAACAACCATGAAGACTGACGCAGCCAAGGAAGGCGTGAGCACTGCGCTCAAGGGGCTGCTGAAGGATGGACCCGAGGCCGTGGCCAAGACATGCGTCGTACGTGGCCAGGCCGGGTACCAAAGTCTCTGCCAGGAACAGGAACGCCGAAGTGGTGAGGTGGCCCGCAAGAACGGCCACCACAGGAGAACGACATGAAGAAGTGGATCGGGGCAATCCTGATGGCGGCGGTACCGACGATGGCATGGGGGCTCCCCGAGTTCGTCACGGACTTTCAAGACACCTACCCGACAGCGACACGACTCCACAACTGCGGCACGTGCCACGAGTCGTTCACCGAAGGCGACGCTCGTAACGTCTACGGCCAGGCGTGGGAATCCAACGCCCAGGACTTCGCGGCCATCGAGAACCTGGACAGCGATGGGGACGGGGTACTCAACGCGTTCGAGATCCTTGAGACGGCCGGCTTCCATCCGGCCTGGACGTGCGAGACGTTGGGCGGGGCCGGGGACGCCCCGGTCGACCTGGCCGATTTCGTAGACCCCCAGAATCCAGGCTGCGTCGTGGTGACGACAAGCACGACGACGACGACACTGCCGACGGAATGCAGCTGCGGCGATCCACGCATCGATGGATTGATCATGGCTAGCGATGCCCTATGGATGCTCCTGCACATCACCGGAGGAATATTCGAATGTCCGATCCACTGCTGCGACGTAGACAACAACGGCAACGTGGTCGCTACGGACGCGGTACGAACTTTGGAGCGGGGGGCCTCTCTCCCGGTTGTGCTGACATGCCCACCACCCGCATCAACCTCCACGACGGCGACGACCACATCTTCTACGTCCACGACGAGCACTTCGTCCACATCATCAACGATACCGGCCACGACATCCACGTCCACATCCACGACGACTACTTCGTCTACGACAAGCACGACGGGTACGACAAGCACGACGCTCCCGCTCCCGACGCAGATGGTGGTGGCTCTCGTTGAGACGCTAGAACCGCTCGGTGCGCTTCAGGTGCATGTCGATTTCTCGGCATGGACAGGCGTGTCACTCGACGTGTCTGTGGGGAACGTGGTGACTTGCACGCCAACAGGCGCACCGAACACATTGACGGCATTTGGAGCGCCGTCCGCAACCGAGGTAGTATTGTCCTACGTGAATGCCGAGGCCGGCCTGGACGTGGTCGACAACCCCCTGGCCACTTGCCCCATGATCATCGTACCGGGCAGCCCCGTGCCTGACCCGGCCGACCTGGTCGTCACGATTCAAGATTTCACGGATGTGAACATATTGAGGTTCGACCCGCCCCCGAGCGTGTCGGTAACAGTGGAGTAGGAAGATGGTGGTAGTGATCAAGACGGTGGGGCTGTGGTTGGCGACGTTGGGTCTCTTGATCTGGGCAGGGTTCGCAGATGCGGATCACGAGACGACCGTGGACGGGCCGACGCCACTGCATTGGCAGTGCGAATGCGAGGACGGTAGCAAGACGCGCGTCCACGTCGCACCTGTCTACAACCACAACCGGGACTGGACAGCTTTCAACGGAATCGTTACCCCGTGCGAGACGAGGGACGACTGCGCAGGTGTCGAGCAGTGCCGAGAGACGGAGGTTAGTCGCGGCCGGTTCACCGGACCGATCTGCGCGAGGTTCCTTCCGGTCCTGGCCGATCCGCCTGCGCCTGAGGGCAGCTACAACACGCATGTCTGCGACGAGGAGTGCGCGCCACTCGATGTCAAGGACGCTGGCGGTAGCTGGCTCTCGATCTCGAAGCGCAACGGTTGGTACCATGGCGACAACGTGCCTGCGTACCCGCTCGATCATCCGATGATCGGACCCGACTCGGTGGACTGCAACTGCCTTGGCAGTCGAACGCGAGTCTGCTTCGATTCGGACGGACCCGAGTTCGTGCCGCCTGAGGACGAGAGGTTCATGACAACCGAACGCGCTGCATGCTCAGCAGCATGCGCGACACGCTTCGGTGCGTTCATGTCAGCCACATCAGCCACAGGGCTCACCATTCTCGATGACCCCGCGTGTGATGCGGTTGGCTTACCAGAGGATCGTGGTCCGGAGATCCACTGCCGCTGCCCCGGTGACGGCGTGAGTGGTCAATCGAATACGTGGTGCGGCGATAGCCCCACCGTCTGTACTGATCGAGGATGCGAAGTGCATCACGGGCCGAACCCGACAAGCACGCGTTGCATACCGCCGCCAGACGGAAGCGGCTCGACCTCGACAACGACAACGACGACATTGATACCCAATCGGTGCCTGTACGGCGACACGAACGGGAACAACAACATCGACATCGTCGATGCGCTCTGCACCGTCTACTGCGTGGTCGGTGTGTCGTATCCAGGTTGCGACAACATCGATCCGGTGACATGCGATTGAGCGAGAAGCAGAAACAGATCATCGATCAGAGTGGCCACTTCGTCCTTGGGCTGGTGGCCACCGCGATGATCCTTCAACCAGAGAGGCCGCTACAGGGACATGAAAAAACACTCGTCGCATTCGGAGTCGGCCTTTGGGTCGCGCTCATTCTTCGGGAGTATCTCCAGTGGCCAAGCCAGCGGTGGTACGATCCGTTTCTTGATTGGACTGTCTACGCTCTGGGCGGCGGTGTGGCTGTGTTCATGTTCTAGCCTGGAGGTCTCATGCGATGGCCCCTTCCTGGTTGGCTACAACGCCACCAACGTGAAAGTCGACCCCGCCTCCCTCTGTCCGGAATACCCGGATTTCCAAATCTCAGATCCCAACAAAATCGAGGACTTCCCCGGCTTCTAGCAGCAGGTTGCTATTGTTCTACTCAGCGTGCTAATCTGTTCCTTCCCGAATACGGGACGGGGGTACGGAATGAGTAAACCAATCAAGCTCGCATCGAACGACGTTCTGGCGTTGGAGGTTCTCTGCGAGATCCATGGCTGGGAAGTTCGAACCCAGTACAACGGATGCTTCGGCGTCAAGGTCGGGACAGGTGAGGATGCGTTCCTGTTGCAGAAGGAACTCGACTCGTCTGGCTTCCCGTTCGGATCGCCACAGACTGCCAAGGCAGGCAAGGGCATCATGGTGTACTGGGCACACGTAACAGTGGAGGTGGAGACATGAAGATCGAGATCGACGTGGAAGACTCAGTGGCGGCAGGACTACTCGTGCTCGGAGCGAGGCACCAGCTTCCGCTGAACCAACTTGTGGAGCGGGTTCTTATCGCTGGTATCGAAGCGCTTGCGCAGCCTGCGAAGCCGGCACGTAAGAAACGTGGACCGAACAAGCCGAAGGCGGGGCCGAGGTCGGTGGCGGATGTGGCCGCGTCCAAGTTCGCAAGAGGAGAGCCGGGGCTATGAGACGAGACAAGGAACTTGAGAACCTCGTCCTTCTTCTTGGGACCACTGTTGGGAGGGTATTTGATCTCAGCTTGCTTGACCTTGAGCGCAGCCAAGTCGGCAAGCTCATCGAAGATCAGATCGCCAAGACACTACCCTCGCTGGAGAGCGGCCAATCGGACGTTCCCGGCATGACGTACGAGGAGGGCGTGGACACTGCCCTGCGCTGGGTGAAGGGCGACACCGACGATCCGCCAGAGGACGCGATGGATCCGACTAAGCAACTCGACGAGATCCTCGACCTGATGGCCGCAGCGCAGGAAGACGACTCGGAGGACCGACGCGTCGACATTATGTACAAGCTCCGCGAGCTTGCGCTGTGGATTGACAAGGGCGGGGTCATGCCGCAGGTATCACTGTGCTACGACATGACGTACGAGCTACGGAGCTAGCATGGACGCCTACGAACGGATGGAAGCTACGCTTCGTGAGATCAAGAGGAAGCACAAGGCAGTGTTGGACGACCGAGAGGACGAGGCGAGGCGGCTGTTCAACAACAACGACGACCTTGAGGATGAAGTCGCGCGCCTCAAGGGGCAGATCAACGGCCTCAACCCGCTCAAGGGCCTTGGGTTACTAACGACCCGCCGAACTCAGGAGAAACGACAATGACCCATCAAACGACTTTCCCTTTCCACACCGACCCCGGCCACGGCTGGGTCGAAGTGCCCGGCACTCTGATCGTCGAGTTGGGCATCCGCGGCAAGATTAGCCGGTGCAGCTACAAGCACGCCGGTGGCGGCTCGGTCTTTCTGGAGGAGGACTGCGACGCGGGCCACTTCATCGAGGCGTTCAACGCGCGCTACGGCCA
>Ga0307378_10005058_pt1 | contig 18499 bp, 19 predicted proteins | sample UN1MG_FD_202238 | JGI IMG/M metagenome (GOLD analysis project Ga0307378, IMG submission 202238) | Soil microbial communities from Risofladan, Vaasa, Finland - UN-1 | ecosystem: Environmental > Terrestrial > Soil > Coastal area > Acid sulfate soil | place: Finland: Risofladan, Vaasa | collected... | reverse complement strand
TTCGGGGGAATCAAATGCGTCTCGCCATTCGCACACCATCGTCAGTTCTTCTCGCCCTTGCGCTGCTGTCAGGCTGGAGCGGGATCGCCATTGCATAACAGGATCGGTCCGCCGTCGACGAGACGGTCCTGGGGTCGCTCACGCCGGCTGATGATCCGGATGAGCCGCTCAGCGGGTTCTACGACACCGCCGACCTGTCGCTGGTGATCACCGGGGGGAATTCGGCAGCGACCACGTTCGGGCTGCGGAACCTCGCCGAGTACTACTGGGAAAAGTCCTCGCTGCGCTTCGATCTCGGCGGGCTGAGCACCGAATCCCGCTCCAGGGACGACCGGGTCGCGGTCGAAACGGGCGACGGCGGATTCGAGGTCGTCGAGGCGGACCGACAGAAGACGGCTGAGAATTACTTCGCGAACCTGCGTTACGACTACGCGCTGTCGGAGCGCTGGTACACCTTCGGGATCGGTGGGTGGTCCCGGAATCCGTTTGCCGGATTCGATGACAGGTGGCAGGGAGCCCTCGGTGTCGGCTGGATCGCCGTCGACAAGGAACGGACGAAGCTGGACCTGGACATCGCGGGTACGATCACGAGCGAGAATCCGATTCTGGGCGAGACGAATGATTTCGGCGGCGTTCGGCTGGCGTATGCCTTCGAGCAGCACATCGCCGACAACACGGTGTTTCTCAGTAACCTCGTTCTCGATCAGAATCTCAAGGAGACCAAGGACCTGCGCGCGGACTGGTTCAATGCGCTCGAGATTTCGATCACGGAGCTGATCTTCCTGAGAACCAGCTTCCGGATCCTGTGGCGGAACGATCCCCTGTACGAAACGCTTCCACTGTACGATCAGTCCGGGAACCCGGTACTGGACGGGAACGGCGACCCGGTCAGCGTTCCGTCTCAGCTCGATCCGCTAGATACGTACTTCCTGACCTCGCTCGTCCTGAAGATCTGACGGGGTCAGCGCACCAGGTTCTCGTATAGCACCACGCCGGCCCCGATCCCTCCGACAAACAGGTCGGGATCCCCGTCGTGCTCCAGGTCGAGCACGGCGGGCGTCGGGAAGGTCGGCGCTTCCGGAACGATGGCCGCTTCCCGCACGAGCTCGAATCCCCCGTCAATCGGCTCAAAACTCCACAGGGTCACGCCGTTAGACTCCGATCCGAGGATGAGTTTGACCTCGAACGGGGAGATACGAGTAGATTCCTGATCTACCCGATCCACGAGGAGACTGTGATGCATGCTGCGACCTCGACGATGTTCGTCCCGCGATCTCGCCGAGCCTGGACGTATCTCCTGATCTGGCTCGCGCTGTCAGCCCCCGCGACCGTCTCGGGTTGCTCCGATCCACGAGGCGGGAGCGAGGACGGAGCCGAGGCCGCCGCGAGCCCGGGAAATGTTGATCCGACTGACGCGCCGGGAGCCGGAGAGGGCTCAGCGGCGACCACTGCCACGTCGCCGGATGAGCTCCTCACAAGCCTGGATGAGCAGACCGTCGAGGTGCAATTCGCGCTCGGCGAATGGCACGGTGACCTTGATGGGATCGTCTCCGAGCGTGCTCGGCTCCTGCGGCTGCTGACCGTGTTCGAGCCGATGTACTACATGATCGATGGAAGGAAGCAGGCTGGCGTCACGTTCGAAGCCGCACGCGAATTCGAGACATTCCTCAACAAGCGCCTGGGAAGAACCCGGGCAGCCGACCGGATCCGAGTCATCCTGGTGCCGGTGCGTCGCGACGAGCTGATTCCGTTCGTCAGAGACGGACGCGGTGACATCGCGGCGGCCAACCTGACGATCACGGAAGATCGACTGGCAAACGTCACGTTTTCCGACCCCATCGTCTCCGATGCCTACGAAGTCGTGGTCACCGGCCCCTCGGCCGATCCGGTGAACAGTCTGGACGAACTGTCCGGCCGACCCGTGTTCGTCCGGCGCTCGAGCAGCTACTTCGAGAGCCTCCAGCGGCTCAACCGCGACCTGGAGGCCCGGGACCTGCCACCGGCTTCGATCGTCGAGGTAAACGAGATCCTGGATGACGGGGCGATCCTGAAGCTCGTCTACGAGGGTCGGCTTCCCACGACAGTCGTCGATTCGCACATTGCGGAGTTCTGGGTCGAGGTGTTCTCGGACCTGGTATGGAATGACGAGGTACGGCCCAGGGTGAACGCGCAGATCGCCTGGGCGGTCCAGAAGGATGCTCCGCAGCTGCTCGCACAAATCAATGCCTTCGTGAAGACACACAAGAAGGGCACGCTGGCTGGAAATGTCCTGATCAATCGGTACATGAAAAGCACCGACTGGCTGGAGAGCAACGAGGACCAGGTGGTCAACCAGCGGCTGGACAGTCTGAAGAACCTGTTCCAGGAAAAGGCAGCCGTGTACGACCTCGACTGGCGTCGCCTGACAGCCCAGGCGTTCCAGGAGTCGGGGCTCGACCAGAGCCGCCGAAGCTTGAGGGGCGCGGTCGGACTGATGCAGCTGATGCCTGCGACCGCGCGCGAAATGGGATTTGATGACATCAGCACGGCTGACGCCAACGTGGAGGCGGGCGCGAAGTATATGCGCCATGTGATCGACACCTACTTCAGCGATATCGAGCAGAATTCCGCGGTAGACCCCGAGATCGCCAGGGAGGAAGCCTATGCGATTGCGCTGGCCGCGTACAACGCCGGGCCGACCCGGATCTCTCGGCTTCGACGCACTGCCGAGAGCCGCGGCATCGACACCAAAATATGGTTCGATGAAATGGAGCCGATCGTGGCACGTGAGGTAGGCTCAGAGCCGGTCAAGTACGTGCAGAACGTCATGGAGTACTCGATCCAGCTGCAGCTGCAGCAGCAGCTGCGGGAGGAACGACGGCGAGTCGAAGAGCCTGGACAGGGAGGTTCATGATGCGAATGGTCACGTGCGGAGCGTATGCCTGGAGACGGATTCCCCGGTCTCATGGCACCGGCCTCATGCGGCTGGTCCTCCTGGCCGTCATGGCCATACCGGCCACAGCGTGTTCGGATGGGCGCGATAGCTCGCGGGAAGCGAGGCAGGACGGGTCTGGCGAACCCACGAGCGATCTCATTACCTCGCTCGACGACCAGACGCCTGAATTGCAGTTCGTACTTCGAGAATGGCACGGTGACCTTGACGGCATCATCTCGGAGCGATTCGGCCTGATCCGGCTCCTGACCGTTTTCGAGCCGTTGCACTACGCCGTCGACGGGCCGAAGCAGGGAGGCATCACCTACGAGGCCGCCCGTGAATTCGAGAAATTCCTCAACGAGCGACTCGGAATCAGCAGGGCCGACGACAGGGTCCACGTGGTGCTCGTGCCCGTGCGCCGCGACGAGCTGATCCCGTTCCTTCGCGACGGACGCGGTGACATCGCCGCCGCAAATCTGACGATTACTGATGAGCGACTGCGGGAAGTGGACTTTTCAGAGCCGTTTGTCTCGGACGCCTACGAGATCGTGGTCACGGGCCCTGACGCCGAGCCGCTCGAGGCCCTGGAGGACCTGTCCGGTCGGTCCGTCTACGTCAGACGTTCCAGCAGCTATCGCGAGAGCCTCGAGAAGGTGAATCGGGTGCTGGAGGAGAAAGGCCTGCCTGGTGCAGAAATCGTCGAGGTGAACGAGTTGCTCGATGACGGGGCGATTCTGGAGATGGTGCATGATGGGGACATCCCGGTGACGGTGGTCGATGCCCATATCGCCCAACTCTGGTTGCAGGTGTATCCGAATCTCTACCTGCACGACTCGGTCCGGCCGCGCGAGAACTCGCTGATCGCTTTCGCGGTTCAGAAGGGAACGCCCGAACTCGTCGGGCACATCAACGCGTTCGCGAAGGCCCACGGGAAGGGTACGTACCTCGGTAACGTACTCATGCGGAGATATTTCGAGAGCCCGAACTGGGTCGAGCAGGTATCCGAATACGAGGCCGGCCGCCGGCTGGACGGCTTGATCGCGACATTCCAGGCGAGCGCGGAGCGCTACGACCTGGACTGGCGCCGCCTCGCCGCCCAGGCGTACCAGGAATCAGGCTTCGACCAGAATCTCCGCAGTTCGCGGGGCGCGATCGGCCTGATGCAGCTCATGCCGGCCACGGCACGTGAGATGGGTTTCGACGACGTCTCCACAGTGGAGTCCAATATCGAGGCCGGGGCGAAATACATGCGCCACGTCATCGACACGTACTTCAGCGAGGTGGAGACCAACCCCGGACTCGATCCCGAGGCCGCCCATGAGCAGGCCTATGCCCTGGCGCTCGCATCCTACAACGCGGGTCCGACGCGGATTTCGCGGATCCGGGGGCAGGCCGCCAGCCGGGGACTCGATCCCAACATCTGGTTCGGTCAAGTGGAGCCGCTCGTAGCCCGCACCGTGGGAGCCGAACCCGTGAACTACGTCGACAACATCTTCGAGTACTCGATCCGGATCCAGTTGCACGAGAGGGTGAGGCAGGACAGACCGTAACTGAATGCTGACGAAAACGGGCCGCGGCAGGCGCGCGGGAAGACCGAGGACAGCGCGCGGATCCAACCCCGGGCCCCGCGCCCGATCTCGATTCTCCACCTCGCCACTACCCGCACCTTCGCCACGGCCTTGACTTGGCGACGATTCCTCGACCGTTTCTACGTTCTAGCAGTGCAAAAAGGTTCGGTCAGAAATGAGGCGTTGAGCATCGAACTGTTCTCTGCGATCGAGCGACCCTTCGACTCCCTGGAGATTTGACGCGTGGACGGCTTTTCCATTCCGCCGGAGCTCATCGGCGACGCTGTGCTTACCCTGTCCTTCGTCCTGGTGGCGTGGGCACTGCTGCGCGAAGGCGCGAAGTGGGTGATCAAGCTGCTGTTGACATTCGGAATCGTGTTGGGCGCGGCGGTGCTCCTCGGTCTCGTGGACAACACGGCCGTGGGCGGGATTCTTTACTGGGTCGGGGCGAACATCAGCCTCGGTATCCAGACCATAGCGATTTGGCTGGCTGAGACCTGGCAGGGGATGATGGGAGTCGAGGAGGCGGCCGGCTGAGCCATACTGCTGTTTCGATGAATACGAGAACCCCGGGGGCCGTTCAGCCCCCGGGGTTCTCGTTCAGGGCGTGCGTCAGTCCAGGACCGGAATCCGCAGCACCTGGCCCGGATAGATCTTGTCCGGGTCCGACAGCATCGGCTGGTTGGCCTCGAAGATGACAGGGTATTTCATGGCATCGCCGTACAGCTCCTTCGCGATCTTCGATAGCGAATCACCGGGCTGCACCGTGTACATCGTCGACTCCGGGGCCGGCACGACGATCTCGAGGCGGCTGTCGACCTGGGCGACGCCCAGAGTATTGCCGACGGCCAGAACGACCTTCTCAGCGTCCGACTGGCTCGGCACCGTCCCGTACACCGTCGCGAGGCCGTCTGCATACTCGACCTTGAGGTCGTCGACCGGCAGACCAAGCGCCAGCACGGTCCGAGCAATCGCGTTGCCCCTCATCTGGTCCTGAAGCTCTGCGTCTACGTCCTCGCCGACGTCTACTTTCTTACCCTTGTCCTTCAAGAAATCGAACAGTCCCATGATTCTCCGTTCCTTTCAATGGATGTCGGAACTGACGCCGTGTTCCCGCAATTCCGGCAGTAGGTTCAAAACATATCCGCACGAATAGCCAGGCGGTATTGGACTATCGTCCAGTCGCACGCGTTTCGTCACGGACCGCTCGAAATTCCGTGCCTTCGAGCCAGTTCGGCCACACATCGCTGTCGGCGAGTCGGAATCCGAATTCGAACAGCAGCCGGAGGTCCTCGACCGCGCCATCCAGATTCCAGTTCGGGTCGTACTCGTCAGCCGGCTTGTGGTACCGTTCGGCGGTATACTGGTCATGCTGCGCCCGTGCCCAGTCCCTGCCGTAACGCAGATCCTCGATACCGGGATTTGGAAACAGCGCCGGAACGCCCTGCTTCGCGAATTCGAAGTGATCGCTCCGGAAGAAGTAGCCCTTTTCCGGCTCGCTGTCGGGCTCGATGACTCGATCCCGGGACGCTGCCACCTCTGCGAGCACGGAATCCAACTCCGACTTGCCGTACCCCACGATCACGACGTCTCTCGTCGGTCCCCAGATGTTCAGACCATCCACGTTGATCGCCGCTACCGTGGACTCGAGCGGCCACACGGGATTCGAGGCGTAGTGCTTCGACCCCAGTAGCCCCTGCTCCTCGGAGGTGAGCGCGATGAACAGGACCGAGCGCTCCGGTCGCCGCTCGAGAGCCATGAATGCCTCGGCCAGTTCCAGCAGGCCGGCGATTCCCGAGGCATTGTCGAGAGCGCCGTTGTAGATGGAGTCGGGCGACAGAGACGGATCGGTTCCCATGTGGTCCCAGTGACCCATGTACACGACATGCTCCTCCGGTCGTGTACGGCCCGGAATCCGCGCGATGACGTTTCGGGAGTCGGATCGCATGATCTCGTTCCTGAGCTCGAGCGACAGATCGAGCCCGAGGTCCACGGCCCGGAATCCATCTTGCCCGGCGGCGGCGGCGAGTGAGTCCAGGTCCAGGCCGGCCTGCGCTAGAAGTGTCCTCGTGGTTTCCTCCGACAACCAGCCCTGGACGATCGGATCAGCGCCGCTTTCCGCCTGATCCAGCATGAACTGCGGTCCCGACCAGCCGGTCTCCACGACGGCCCACGGGTATCCGGCGGGACCCGTGCGGTGGACGATCATCACGCCCGCTGCGCCCTGGCGGGCGGCCTCTTCGTACTTGTACGTCCAGCGGCCGTAATACGTCATCGCGTGCCCGTCGAATCGGTCGTCGCCCGTCTCGTATCCCGGATCGTTGACCAGTAGAACGACCGTCTTGCCTGTCACGTCGAGACCCTCGTAATCATTCCAGCCGATCTCGGGCGCCACGATGCCGTAGCCCGCGAACACGAGCGGCGAGCGGCGGAGCGAAACCGTATCGCTGATACCCCCCGGCACGGCAACGAAATCGATCCCGTGCTGCAGGTGATGCACTGTACCGCGGCCCGCGATCGCGGCTCCCATTTCCGGGTCGGCGCTGATCGACACGAGAGCCACGTCCTGCGTCCAGCCGGTACTTGCCCCGGGCTCGAGCCCAAGCCGCTCGAATCGGCTGGTCAGGTACTGGACCGTCCGCTCCTCACCGATCGAGGACGGCGCGCGTCCGCCCATCGAGTCAGCGGAAAGGTCCTGGATTCCCTGGACCAGGTCTGAGGCCTCTATCGCAAGTGCTGCCTGTTGTTCTCCGGCCTCACCAGGTCCGCAGGCGCTGAGGCTCAGGATCGCGATCCCCAGGGCCGCGGCGGCACCCGGCCGGGACAGCCCTCCCACTTCACTCTGCTCGTTCATCAGTCGCTTTCGCTCGATCGAATTCTCCGTATCCCGACGGCAGACCGGGATCAGACCGGCGGAAGCTATGACGCGGCGCACCACGGCGCAGGGGCCGGGCGTGCCGACCACGCCTGGGTTCAGACCCCGCTTGACTCCCATGCGACCGACCCGTATCAGTTAGCGCCATGAACCGGATGACCGAATTCCTCGTTGCGCAGGCACACGCCACCGACTGGTGGTGGTGGACGACTTTGCGCGCGGAGCGGGAATCCGTCTGAACCGGTCGTAACCGAACACAGATCGAGAACCCCACCTCCGGGCGCACGGAGGTGGGGTTTCTTGCATCCCTCCCCTGCGTGCATCCGGCGGTGACAACCACGGAATCGCATGGCACGGCAATTCGACATCGCGGCGGACCTGGACACGCCCGTATCGGCGTTCCTCAAACTCGCACCGTTCGGGCCGAGGTTTCTGCTGGAGAGTGTCGAGGGCGCCGAACGGCTGGCCCGGTACTCCTTCATCGGTCTGGGAAGCGCGCTCGAGCTGAGGATCTCCGACGACACGCTCGCGATCGATGGCGAAGTCCGACCGGCTCCCAAAGACCGGGAGTCGATGCTCGCCGAGCTGCGGAGGGCCGTGTCGAGGGCACCAGTCCTGAGCGCGGATCCGTCGGGTTCGGGCGGACTCTCCGCCGGTTCGCGCGACGGCTCGGCCCCACCCGTGCCGTTCACCGGCGGGCTGGTGGGAGTCACGGGCTTCGAGCTGATGCGGCGCTTCGAGCGGCTCGATACCCCGGCCCCGGAAGCCGGCACGTCGGAGGCCGCGTATCTCGCGCCCAGATCGGTGATCGTGTTCGATCATCTCACGCGCCGGGCGGCTCTGCTGCACGAAGGGTCCGAAGCGGAAAGAATGGCGCTCAGACGTGAAATCGTCAGGGCCCTCGCAGGACCGCTTCCGGATCGTCCTTCCGGAGGTCGTGTTTCGGCTCCAACCGCCGGATTCGAGCGAGCGGCCTTTCTCGATGCGGTGGAACAGGCAAAGGGTCACATCACCGCCGGAGACGTGTTCCAGCTCGTGCTGTCGATCCGGTTCGGTGGAGAGACGGAGGTCGCTCCGTTCGAGGTCTACCGGGCCCTTCGTCTGCTGAACCCTTCGCCGTACATGTACTTCCTCGACCTCGGCGACAGCTGCGTCGCGGGCTCATCCCCCGAAGCGCTGGTCCGGCTCGAGGGCCGGCAGGCGGCGCTTCGGCCGATAGCCGGGACCCGGCCCAGAGGCGCCGATCCGGACGAAGACGCCGCTCTGGAGCGGGAGCTGCTCGCCGACCCGAAGGAGAATGCGGAGCACGTGATGCTGGTGGACCTGGCACGGAACGACCTCGGCCGGGTCGCGGTTCCGGGGACGATCAAAGTCGAGCCCTATAAGTCGATCGAACGCTACAGCCACGTGATGCACATGGTGAGCGGCACCACGGGCGTGCTCGCACCGGATCGGGACGCACTCGACCTGTTCGCCGCAGCCTTCCCCGCCGGAACCGTCGTGGGGGCACCGAAGATCCGCGCCATGGAGTTGATCTCGGAGCTCGAGCCGGGACCTCGCGGATTGTACGCGGGGACCGTCGGCTACTTCGGCGCCGGTGGATCGATGGACCAGGCGATCGCAATCCGGACGATCGAGTTCCGGGACGGTCGGTACGCCTTCCAGGCCGGGGCGGGAATCGTCGCCGACAGCGTTCCGGAGCGTGAACACGCCGAAATCGTCGCCAAGGGCGCCGCCCTGGACGCGGCACTCAGACTCGCGGGAGAGGGACTGTGAATGCGCTCGACAGGAGAACCGACATGAGGCACGTGCTCGTGGTCGACAACTACGACTCGTTCACCTACAACCTGGTGCAGGCCCTGGCCTGCCAGGGAGCTGAAGTCACGGTGCGACGGAACGACGAAGTGACGGTCGAGACCGCGCTCACGCTCGACGCGACGCACCTCGTCGTGTCTCCCGGGCCCGGGAGGCCGGAGGACGCGGGAGTTTCGATTCCGCTGATCGCGGACGCCGCGCCCCGTATCCCAGTGCTCGGCGTGTGCCTCGGCCACCAGGCCCTTGCCGCCGCGTTCGGAGGCTCCGTGGCCGGCGCGGGCAGCCTGATGCATGGCAAGGCCTCGCCCATCTACCACGACGGACGGGGCCTGTACGAGGGGCTGCCGAATCCGTTCTCCGCCGGCCGGTATCATTCGCTTGCCGTGCAGGAGGACACACTCCCCGGGGACCTGCGGATCTCGGCCTACACCTCGGACGGTGAGATCATGGGAATCCGGCATCGCGACCTTCCGCTCGAGGGAGTGCAGTTCCACCCCGAGAGCATTCTGACTCCCGAGGGAGACCGGCTGCTGCGCAACTTCCTCGAGCTGTCACCGCATGGGAGCTCCGCATGAAGTCGCTCCTGGATCGGCTGCTGGACGGCGGTGACCTGCTGGAGTCAGAGGCGGCCGACCTGCTCAGGGCCCTGGCGGAGGACACGATGCCGCACCCGATGGCCGGGGCCTTCCTCGCGGCGCTACGTCTCAAGGGGGAGACGGCCGAAGAAGTGCGCGGCTTCGCCTCCGCCATGCGGGAGTTGAGTCTCCGTCCCAAGCTGTCTGGCGCCGCAGACCGCGCGGTCGATGTGGTCGGTACCGGCGGCGATGGATCCGGAAGCCTGAATCTCTCTACGGGTGCCGCGCTGCTGGCGGCAGCCTGCGGACAACCCGTCGTGAAGCACGGAAACGGGTCCGTATCCAGCCGCTGTGGGAGCGCCGACGTGCTGCGCGAGCTCGGGCTCGAAGTCCCGCTCGATGAGCGCGGGGCCGGACGCTGCCTGGACGCGACGGGATTCACCTTCCTGTTCGCCCCGCACTACCACCCGGCGATGCGGGCGCTGGCGCCGGTTCGACGGGCCATGGGTGTCCGGACAGTGTTCAACCTGCTCGGCCCGCTGACGAATCCCGCCGCTCCTCCCTTCCTGGTGGCCGGGGCATACAGCGAACCGGCCGCGCGACTGATGGCGGAGACGCTGAGCGGCATGGCTGTCGACCGCGCCTTCGTGATTCACGGAACACCTGGGTGGGACGAGGCGACACCGGTCGGGTCTTTCGTCCTGTTCGATGTCCGGCAGGACCGGATCGAGAGACAGGTCCGGGATCCAGCTGCGTTCGGCGTCCCGCGCTGCGCGCCGGAGGACCTGGCGGGAGGTGATGCACGCGAGAACGCCCGGAGACTTCGCCGAGCGCTGTCCGGGGACCGTGGACCGGATCGGAACGCGATCGCACTGGGCGCTGCACTGGCACTCGAAGTCACCGGCCAGGAACCGGACCTGGCGCACGGACTGGCCGCTGCCGAGCGAGCGATCGATGCCGGCGCGGCGGCGACACTTCTCGACGATCTGGCCGGACCGTTCTCCTCGCATGACGCGGAGGCGATCAGTGCGTGACTTCCTGGCCAGGATGGCTGAGTCGTCGGAGCGCAGGGCAAGAGAGGCCCGGTCACGAGTGCCCGTTCGGGACCTCCGCCTGAGGATCGCCGACTTCCCGGCGGCACCGAGGTTGAGTCTTCATCCGGACGGTTTCGACCTCATCGCGGAAGTGAAACAGCGCTCACCATCGACAGGGACGCTCGCCGGCGACGATGTCGTGCAGCGCGCTCGCGCCTATGCGGTGGCGGGGGCGGCGGCCGTGTCCGTGCTCACCGAGCCCGACGAATTCGGGGGCTCGCTGAAGGATCTCGAACGGATCTCCAGCGTCCTGGCTGCCCTTGAACCGGACGACTCCAGGCCCGGCCCGGTATCGACGCTGCGCAAGGACTTTCTCACCGATCCTTACCAGGTACTCGAGGCACGCGCGATGGGAGCCGGTGGAGTACTCATCGTACTGCGGATCGTGGACGAGGCCCGCCTGGACGAGCTACTGACCGCCGCCGCCGAAGCCGGCGTGTTTGTCCTGCTCGAGGCGTTCGACGAGGACGACCTCGACAGGTCCGGGAGCGCGGTCGAGCGAGCCCGGGCGCTCGGGATCCGCGCACTCATCGGTCTCAATGCACGCGACCTGGAGTCGCTGGAAGTGGATCCCGATCGACTTCGACGACTGGCGGACCGGTTTCCACCTGGGGTCCCGAGGGTCGCCGAGAGCGGGCTCCTCGACCCAACGGACGCGGCCCGCGCCGCCGCGTGGGGATACGACCTCGGGCTCGTCGGCACCGCGCTGATGCGCGAGAGGGACCCGAGCGCCGCCGTTGCAGCGATGGTCGCTGCGGGGCGGGCGGCCCGGGACAAAGCACGCTCCGGGGGCGTGATCGAATGCAGGTGAAAATCTGCGGTGTCAGGACACGGGAGGCGGCCCTGGTGGCGGCCGAGTCCGGCGCGAGCGCGGTCGGATTCGTATTCGCCGACTCTCCTCGCCGGGTGACCGCGGATGAGGCCGCACGACTTGCGGCGGACCTGGGACCTTCCGTCGCCACGGTAGCCGTATTCCGGCACCCGACTGAGCGGGAACTGGCCGGGGTGCTGGCTGTATTTCGCGCGGATCTCGTCCAGCTGGAGCCGGGACCAGCGGCGCGAGCGGCGACGGGAGCCGGACCGCGACTTCTTCCGGTCCTGCACGACGGTCCCGGACTCATGGACCGGCTTTCCTCGCTTGGACCCGGGCAGCTGAATGGAGTCCTGCTCGAGGCCCCGGGACGAGGGGGACGCGGTATCCGGCCGGACTGGTCCAGGGCCGAGCGGCTGGCGCAGCGAGTTCCTCTGGTGCTGGCCGGGGGATTGACCCCGACGAACGTCAGACAGGCGATCCACCAGGTCCGGCCGGCGGCGGTGGACGTGAGCAGCGGCGTGGAGTCCCGCCCCGGCCAGAAGGACCTCGGGCTCATCCGGGAGTTCATCCGGATCGCGCTCGCAGCTGACCGCGAGATCGAACCACGACCGGCCGCGAGCCGGAACGTATTCATGCCATGAACCGGAGTCGGAGAGCGACCGTGCACACTACGCAGACAGAGGAACCGGCGGATGCAGCGGGACTCGACGACCTGCTCGCCGGCCACCTGCCCGATTCCAGGGGGCGATTCGGAACCTACGGGGGGCGCTTCGTGCCCGAGACTCTGATGCCGGCAGTGCTGCGGCTCGAGCAGGAAGCGAAACGGGCGCTCGGAGATCCCGCGTTTCAAGCCGCGCTGGACGGCGAACTGGCGACCTGGGTGGGCCGACCGACTCCGCTCACCCGAGCCGAGCGACTGGGCGAGCAGTGGGGCGCCCAGGTGTGGTTGAAGCGTGAGGATCTCACGCACACTGGGGCCCACAAGATCAACAACGCCGTTGGCCAGGCCCTGCTCGCGAAGCACCTCGGGGCGAAGCGTGTCGTGGCGGAGACCGGCGCCGGACAACACGGAGTCGCCGCGGCGGCCGCGTGCGCCCGGCTCGGCATGCCGTGCGTCGTGTACATGGGCGAAGTCGACGTGGCCCGCCAGGCCCCGAACGTTCAACGGATGAAGCGCCTCGGTGCGGAGGTGATCGAAGTCCGAAGCGGAGACCGTACGTTGCGCGCGGCGATCGACGAGGCCCTGCGCGACTGGGTTTCCGACCCCGGTGAGACCTTCTATCTGCTCGGCTCCGCCGTCGGCCCGCACCCCTACCCGTGGCTCGTGCGTGAACTGCAGTCGGTGATCGGGCGGGAGGCGAGGGCCCAGATGCTGGAGCACGCGGGAACCCTTCCGGACCTGGCGGTCGCCTGCGTGGGCGGCGGCTCCAACGCGATCGGTCTGTTCCACCCGTTCCTCGCGGATCCGACCGTGCGGCTGCTCGGTATCGAGGCCGGAGGTACCGGCGCGGAGATCGGAAACAATGCCGCGACCGTGACGCACGGAAGGCTGGGGGTGCTGCACGGGAGCCGCTCTCTGCTGCTCCAGGACGAGCAGGGCCAGGTCCAGGAGACGCACTCGATTTCAGCTGGACTCGATTATCCGGGGGTCGGCCCCGAGCACTCGTTCCTCCGGGACATCGGTCGCGTGGAGTACGAATCGATCGAAGACGAACAGGCGCTGGAGGCACTGGACGACTGCAGCCGGCTGGAGGGAATCCTCCCGGCGCTCGAGAGCGCCCATGCCCTGGCCGGCGCGCGGCGGACCGCCGCCGTGAGGCCGGGTTCCGTGATTCTCATTGGCCTGTCCGGCAGGGGAGACAAGGACCTGGAGATCCTCGCCGGGCATTCCGCGGTCGCCGGGGGGGCGTCGTGAGCGGCGTCATCCGGACCAGTGCTGAATCCCGACCGGAAAGATCTGCGGATCGGGCGCCAGGCGGCCGCGTCGAATCAGCGATCCGCGCGGCGAATCTGGACGGACGTCCGGCGCTGACGGCGTTCCTCACGGCGGGTTACCCGCACCGGGACCGGTTCGTGGATACGCTCCGGTCCGTCGCGACCGAAGCCGACGTGGTCGAAGTCGGTGTCCCGTTCTCCGATCCGATGGCCGATGGCGTCACGATCCAGCGGGCCAGTCGGTCCGCACTCGAGTCCGGAGTCACCCTCCCCTGGATCCTGTCAGAGATCGAACGGGCGGCCGTTCAGACTCCCGTCGTGCTGATGAGCTATCTGAATCCCCTGCTCGCGTTCGGATTCGACAGGCTCGCCCGGCAAGCCGCGGATGTCGGCGTCGATGGATGCATTATTCCGGACCTTCCATTCGAGGAGTCGCTGGAAGTCCTGGATGTGCTCGAACCGCTCGGGGTTGGCGTGGTCCAGTTCGTCACGCCGGTCACGCCCGACGAACGCCTGGCCACCCTGTGCGCCCGCAGCCGCGGGTTCGTATACGCCGTGACCCGGACCGGTACCACGGGCGGGACGTTCGACCCGGGCGGCGCCGCAGCAATGCTCGAACGAGTCCGGCGCAACTCGCCGGTTCCGGTGCAGGCGGGATTCGGCGTGCGCGAGCCTGCGCAGGTGCGGGTGATGGCTCCACACGTGGATGGACTGATCGTCGGAAGCGCCCTCGTCGAACGGCTGGAATTGGACGAGGATCCCGTGCCATTCCTGCGGTCCCTGCGGAACGCAGCCTTCCCGGATGGACACCCTTCGACCGGAGATGCTCGATGATCGCCGTGCTGTCACCCGACTGTTCGCTGCGGGACAAAGCCGAAGTCGTGCGCCTGGTGGAGGGATACGGCCTCAGAGTTCAGGTCAGCGAAACGGACGAGGCGAGTCTCGTGGCCGTGATCGGACAGGGTGGGGAGGCGATCGCCGAGGTCCTGCGGGCGCATCACGCGGTGCGTGAAGTGAGGACGGATGCCCCTCCCTACACTCTCGTGGCGCGGGAGCAGCGGCCGGAAGGAAGCAGGATCCGGATCGACGGGTTCGTGATCGGAGGTGACGAGATCGTCGTCATGGCTGGCCCGTGCGCGGTCGAGTCGCGCGATGGAATCCTGGCCGCCGCACGGGCCGTGGCGGCTGGCGGCGGGCGAATCCTGAGAGGCGGCGCGTTCAAGCCGCGGACCTCGCCGTACAGCTTCCAGGGGTTGGGGGAAGAAGGCCTGGAATTGCTCGCCGAAGCGCGGGCGGAAACCGGGCTGAGCGTGGTGACGGAGGTCGTGGCGACGGCTGAAGTTCCGGTCGTGGCCGAACTGGCCGACGTACTGCAGGTAGGCGCCCGAAACATGCAGAACTTCCGTCTGCTGTCCGCGGTCGGGGAACAGCCGAGACCGGTTCTTCTGAAGCGCGGCATGATGGCTACGATCGAAGAACTTCTGCTTGCCGCCGAGTACGTCGTCACCGCCGGCAATCCCCGGGTAATGCTGTGCGAACGCGGGATCAGGACCTACGAGACGGCGACCCGGAATACGCTCGACATCGCCGCCGTCCCCGTGCTCAAGGAACGCACTCACCTGCCGGTCATCGTCGATCCGAGTCACGCGGCCGGACGGCGAGAGATCGTGCCGGCGCTCGCCAGGGCGGCGATCGCGGCGGGCGCGGATGGACTGATCGTGGAGGTCCACCCGCGGCCTGAAGAGGCTCTGTCCGACGGGCGTCAGAGCCTCGATCCGGAGGGATTCGTTCTGCTGATGGAGGAGCTCAGGTCTATGGCTGCGGCCATCGGGCGCCACGTGGCACCCGCACCGGGAGCCGTCGTGCCCGACACTCCGGAGCCGGCGAACTCCCCCGCGATCAGGGGTAGCCGGTAATTACGACTCCGCCGCCGTATCCCGGGTACCGGCCGGGATATGCCGCCGGATACCCGTAGGGCCCGCGATAACCGCCGTACGGACCATAGCCGCCGTAACCGCCGCTCACGTAGACGCCGGTCGTCACGCCGCTTCCGTAGCAGCCGCCGACAAGGACCGGGAGCCCGACCACCAGGACGGCGATGATCGCCAGCCGCCTGACAAGCCGCCTGCCGCGACCGATCATCGGTCACCTCCCGGCGCAGACGGCCGAGGCCACTGCTGCAGCCCGAGCACGGCTCCCGCCGGATCGACGACGATCGCCGCATCATGCCGCCCCACTGCGTCGGGACTGACGATCACCTGGCCGCCCAGCTGCTCGACGATTTTGACTGACGCATGGACGTCTTTGACGGCCACGAACGGCAGCCAGTGCGGGTTCGCCTCGTCGAACGGCAACTGCATCATTCCGGCCTTCTTCTCGCCATCACGACTCAGAATCAGGTAGGCGGATCCGGAATCCCCGTCGCTCGAGGCGGCGGATGCATCTTCCTCGGCGCTGCGCGATTCCCGGACCTCGACTCCATAGTCGAGCAGCTCTGAGTAGAATTCGCGCGCCGCGCCCAGGTCGCTCGTCCACAGTTCGATCCAGAGCCACTCGCCAGGTTGCCTGGCCTCGGGTGATCGCCGTGCTCCGTCCCCGGTAGAGGATCGAAGCAGTACCAGGGCCGTGCCCTGCGGGTCCGCGATCACCGAGTACCTGCCTCGATCCGGAAGCTCGCCCGGCTCGAGGATGACGGATCCGCCGGCGGCCACGGCGGCAGACGTGATCCCGTCCACGTCGGTTACGGACACCGAGCTCAGCCAGAGCGCTCGGTGGTCGGCGGTATCGGCCTCCTCCGCGACCGACACGCCGCCGATCACCCGGCCGTCGTGCAGGATGGACAGGTATCTGCCCGATCCGTCGGTCGCCTCGAGGTTCCAGCCAAACAGTTCACCGTAGAACGAACGGACGGCATCGGCATCGTCGACCAGCAGGTCGAACCAGACGAACGACCCGGGGCGGTATACCGGTGACTCGCCCGGCGCTACGGCCGGTACGAGTGGCCGAACCTCCGCCTGCGATCCCGACGAGCAGGCAAGGCCGAGCCCCGCGATGCACAGCATGCCCATTCGGACGGTCCGGCGACTGGATGAGTTCAGATTCAGGTGCAATGCGTCCCTCGATTTCGGTTCCCTGTTATTCGATCCGCGAACAGTGCGGTCGTGGGGCCAGACAAGCCGAACCCGATACTCGGACCCATTATACTCACCATTGATCCCGGCCGGCACAAACCCCTGCTTGCCGACGCTCAGTTCCCGTGGACATCTTCGACCGAACCAGAATCCGGAGATTCGACTCATGCCACCACGCCTGGATTCCGTCCAACGACGTCTTTGCCGTACCGCCGTCTGCGCCGTCTCGCCGCTGTTCATCGCGATCGTCTGGCCGGCCGCCGCGCTGGCCCAGGATCCGGCGGAAGCGGTGGTCCAGGAACCGGTCGCCGCAGTGGACTTCAGGCTCATTGCTGTCGGAGACGTGATGCCGGGCACCCAGTTTCCGGACGCCGGATATCTCGATCCCCGCCTGGAGGGCGAGTCAGGGCCCGAGGCAGTGCTCGAAACGGACCTGGTCGATCTCCTGCGCTCGGGGGACGTCGTGTTCGGCAACATGGAGGGCGTGCTGTTGGACGAGGATGTTCCCCCATCCAAGTCCTGCCGGGATCCGAAGCTGTGCTACGTATTCCGCAGTCCCGAACGTTACGCCGGGCTGCTGGCCCGGACCGGATTCACCGTGATGGCTCTGGCCAACAACCACAGCGGCGACTGGGGACCCGAGGGACGCGAAGCGACGATGGCTGCGCTGGCCCGCAGTGACATCGCATACGCCGGCCTCGAGGTTGCCGATGCGAGGACCGCAACGCTCACCCTGGACTCGGGCGTCCGGGTCGGTGTAGCCGCCTTCGCCCCGAACCGCGGCACCCTCAATCTCAACAACCTCGATGCCGCGCTGCGGGTGGTCCGCTCACTGGCGGAGGAGCACGACGTGGTGCTCGTGTCGTTTCACGGGGGAGCCGAAGGGTCCAGCTACACCTCGCTGCCGAAGGAAGAAGAAACGTTCCACGGCGAGAACCGGGGCGACGTGTACGCGTTCGCGCATGCCGTGGTGGACGCCGGGGCCGACGTCGTGATCGGGCACGGACCGCACGTCCCGCGGGCCATCGAGGTCTACGAGAACCGGTTCATAGCCTACAGCCTGGGAAATTTCTGGACCTACGGGAGATTCAATCTGAGTGGCCCGAACGGTCTCGCCCCGGTCGTCGATCTCGTGCTCGCCCCTGACGGAGGTCTTCGATCTGCCCGCATTCACAGCGCCCGCCAGCAAGGCTTGGGGGGACCGAGGCTGGACCCGACAGGCGGTGCGCTCGCGTTGATCTCCGAGCTCACGGCCAGTGATCTGGGAGATGTGGGGATCACGTTCGAGCCTGACGGGACCGTTCGCTGGCCCGAAATCGAATGAGTCGGGTTGTCCGGCAGGCGGTCAGGCTCCGAGGACGAATAGTCCCAGCGTAAGCAGGAACAGGGCGAGACCGATCACCAGTGTGATCACCCATCGACGCTTACGGTTCGTGTCCAGGGTGCTTCCCCAGGCGAGCCGCATCGCTTGCTGCACGTCTGCAGGCCGCGTATCCGGGAAACTGCGCTGATAGTCCACGATCACCTGGCTGATCCGTTCGCTCAGATCGAGCGCGCGACGGGTGGCCTTCTGAGGTGTACCGGTACCTGAGGTCGATGTCGGAATGTACGTCATCGTCTGATCTCACTGGACAGAATAGGACTGCCGAGACAAGGCCAGCACAGGCATTCCTGCATTATGCGCGCCGCACGAACATGCGAAACTCCAGGGGCGCGAGCGTCGTAGAGATCAACGGATTCGCAGGTTTCCTCATTCCCCGGAACGGAGAGATCTCCGT
>Ga0307378_10005057_pt1 | contig 18500 bp, 35 predicted proteins | sample UN1MG_FD_202238 | JGI IMG/M metagenome (GOLD analysis project Ga0307378, IMG submission 202238) | Soil microbial communities from Risofladan, Vaasa, Finland - UN-1 | ecosystem: Environmental > Terrestrial > Soil > Coastal area > Acid sulfate soil | place: Finland: Risofladan, Vaasa | collected... | reverse complement strand
GGTGGCGTTGTTCGAGGCGTATTTCAAGGCGATGCACTGCTCGACGTGGGGGCGTGCGCGGTCGAACGCGATGCCGAAGGAACAGCGGGTGAACGCCGAGTGGTTGGCGGACGTGTTGTTTCATGCCGAGGCGTTGGATGACGGCGATGTCTCTGGCGGTGATGCGGAGTATCTCGACTACTTGAAGTCGCAGCGGGCGGTGGACATCCGGGTGGATTGGCAGCCGTGCGCTATGCCGGATCAGGAGATCGTGTCGGAGATCGGGGTGATGGTCGACGGGTTGCTCGATCGGCTGGGCGGCGACGTGCCGGATTTGTCGACGGGCGCGACGATTCGGAACGCTGATGCGAAGTGGGGCGGCGGTCCGGTCACGGAGTGATTCGTTGCGTCCGGTGATGGGCCGCGAAGATTTCTCGGAAAGTGTGGACGAATGAGTTGCACCCCGTCCTAGAGGTGTGGTACGCTTGTCTACATGACAAGCCACCTGAACCACGACCTGAGCAACCCCGGCGATAGCCGCCGCCCGATGCCCTCCCCCGAACTTCGGCAGATGGCTCACGACTGCGGGATGGCGTGGGCCGAGTTCTGGACCGCCACGCAGTTCCTCATGCTGACCCTCGTGGGTCGCACACAGCCCCGGCAGCCTGTCGCCCGCAACCCGTTCGACGGACTCCCCTAAACGGGAACGTCCACCAGACCAACCACACAAGGAACCAACCACACATGCACCTGAACGACCACCCCAACATCGTTGCCGACTACGACCCCGACAACCCACGCACCGTCAGGAAGGTCGCTGTCCACGACCGGATGATCTCCGAGGACGCCCGCTTCATCCGTGTCGGTGACACGGTGACCGTCCAGAACTACACGCCGACCGGCGAGAACGTCATGGACTCGGGCGTGTTCTACATGGACGTGCCCTGCCGGGTCGACGCCATCGCCCCCGAGATCGACGACGATGCCGACGCCTACAAGGTCTGCCTGACCGTCACGCCGACCTGCGAGTTGGACGACCCGTCGCACGTCGCGACGATCGAGACGAACCTGTGGGATCTGCGGCCCGAAGGGTACTGAAACCGACGGCTGATTCCGTCCCCCTCTCGGTGTAGCCTCCGTAGCAACAACCCTGACGGGAGGCCCGCCCATGTCCAGTCTCGATTACCCCGATCCGCGCCCGGCTCCGACCCCGGCCGACACGCTCCAACAGCGCGCCCGAGCCGACTCGCCGGGTGCCCAGTGGTTCGTGTTCCATGACGTGCTGCTCGCTGTCGCTGCCTACGGGGTCACCACCGGCACGTTCGACACGGCCGATTTGGTTCTCTACTTCTTCGAGAAGCCGTGGAAGTGGGAGTCGCTCCGCGACGAGTGGCTCGCGAGCGACCCGCGAGCATGACGACGAGCAACGCCGCCCCGATGCGTGGTGCCCGCGTGAGAGCCGTCAGATGCCCCGTGCAGGGCCACGGCTACGGTTCCTGCGGGATTGCCATGTCGGGCGAACCGGAGAGCCGTACGGCCGAACGTGAGGCTCTCAGGGGTCTGCTCGGTGAGGCTCTGTCGGAGCGGCACGACACCTGAAACCCATCCGGCTCGGCACCCCATCGTGGACGTACTCTCGGAAGTGATGGTTGTCGTAGAGATCACGTCGGGGGTGAGGCGACAGAAAGGGGGTGACAGCGGCTTGTGGCTTTGGGAAGTCGAAGTGACTGCACCGACGGGAGCGTTGTGGCGTCGGTCCGGTATGGAACTTTCTCACCGTCGAGCGGAGCGGTCGCGGCGGAACGAGTTGGCGGAGGCGCGTCACTGGGCAGCGGTGGCGTGTCGCGGTGAGCGGGTGGTGGTGGAGCCGGGCGAGGTTGAGTCTCGGTGGCGTGAGGGTCGGGTGAAGAAGCGTGGCGGTGTGTCGTGGATGGGGCCGTCGGAAGAAACCTGAACAGTCACGCGGGTCTATCGACTCATCCAGCGAACCGCGCCCGAACCACCCGTAGCCTGTATGGGTGGCGGCACACGATTACCCCCCCCCGAAGCAACGCGCCCACACGCTGCCCTGCGTGCGGGTGTGTTCTGCGCGACTGCATCCGGCTGCTCGACCTCCGCGACGACCCCGCTAGGTTCGTATGCGGGGACTGCGACTACGAATGGTGGTGGAAGTCGGCCGCTAGTTAGCGATCGGCTCCGCACCCTCGAACGCTTCGGTCTGGCTGCCCTCGACCTGAACGCTGACGACATCCCACGTCGGCTCATCCGACAACGCCAACCCAAGAATCTTCGCCGCTGAGACAGTCCACACGCCCGGCTCGTCGCCTTCGCCGCCGGTCCAACCGCCGGTCACCCGGTCGATCGAAATACCGACTGTCAACTTCTCACCCGCGGCCCACGACCCGACAATGCCCTTCGCCATGATCTTGTCGCCCTCGCGCCACACCTCGACGACCTGACCGATCGAGTTCCCGGCCGTATCCAGAAACGGGAACGGCGGGTCCCAGTTTAGAGCGCCCGGCACGATCAACCGGTTGTCGATCGTGGGGGTTCCTTCGAGTGCGACACAACCGGTCCATGAGTGCATGGCGACACCGTACCACTGGTGCCGCTGTCTAGGCTACAATGCCGCGGCATGGACGAATCCACGATCATCGCCCTCGTGTCCCTACTGGGCGGCATGGGCTTCGGTGTGCTGGCCGGGTATGTGACCGGTGTACGGTCCGGCATGAAACGGTCCTCTGCCCTCCGTCACCCGTCTAGCGGCAACCCTGACGACGTGGTGCCGGTAGAAGAACCGGACGACGAACGGGCCGAGCGTGAGCGGGCGATGGTGGAAGGCCCGATGGAGTCGGTGCCGTCGCTGCCGTTGCACCCCAAGCCGAAGGTCAAGACGCCGATGGCGCAGTTGTCCGAGACGGCGCAACGGATGGCCGAGCGTCCGCCCGCGGCGGTTCCGAAAGCCGTCCCGGTCGATTCCGAGTGAGCGAACCTCTGTACGCTCCGGGCCTTGAATCCCTGTTGGTCGATTGCGCTTCGCTGAACCTGCTCGACGACAACCCGCGCCGCGGCGATGTCGAATCGGTAGCGAAGTCGCTAACACGGTTCGGTCAACGCAAGCCGATCGTGGTCCGCTCCTCTGACCGGCAGGTGACCGCGGGAAACCACACGCTCCTCGCTGCCCGCTCCCTCGGTTGGGCGCAGGTCGCTGCGGTGATCGTGGACGACGACGCTGAGACGGCCCGTGCGTTCGCTCTGGCGGACAACCGGACACATGACCTCGGTGACTACGACGACGACGTTCTTGACGAGTGGTTGGCCGAGTTGGCGCAGTCGGACTCCGATCTCGTGGACGCTGCGGGGTTCGATGTCGACGTGATCCTCGCGGCGCTCCCGTCCGACGCCGACGAGTTCTTGCCGTACGCCGAACCGGAACCTGAGCCGCGGCCGGAGGACACCAACCCACCGGACCGGTCGGAAACGGAACGACCGTCGCCGCCGACGACCAACCCTGATCTGCCTGCCGCCACGCCGGACAATCCGACACCCGCTCCCGCATCATCGCCCACCCCCACCACCGAACCGCAGGGGCCGCGCCCCGAGTCGACCCCGCCTCCCCCCGATGGCGCTCCTCCCCCGATGGACGCCTACGGGGAGTTCGCGGCGGAAGCCGAACGCCCTCGCCACGAGAAGTACGAGGCATGGGCTGTCGACCCGGAGAAGGCAACGCTCCTGCGGTTCGGTGATCTTCGAGCGAAGGTGTCGAAGCAGGCGTATCGCGGCCTGTATGACGAACTGCTGCGCGAAGCGAACCTGTCGATCCAAGAGGCCGGTCGACTCCTCGCTCTCCGACTGGGACTCGATGAGGACGCCGTGGAGATCAGCGTGAGGGACGAGAAGTATGCAGATTGAGATTGTCGATCTCGACGAGTTGAGGCCCGACCCGTTGAACCCGCGGCGGCAGGTGACGGAACGGTTGGAGGCCGTCGCGTTGTCGCTGTCCCGGTTCGGTCACGTGCTGCCGGTGTTCGCTGACGACGACGGCTACATCGCTTCGGGTCACCAACGCTCCGAAGCGGCCCGGATGGTTGGCGCTACACGGGTGCCGGTTGTGAGGCTCGCCGCGTCGAACCCGTTGAAGCGCGCCGCCCGGCTGATGCTGTTCAACCTTGCGACAAACGACACGCCGGACCGGAAGGCGCTCACGTCGATCGCCGCGGGACTCGACCTTGCCGGGCTGGTCGAACGGTTGGCGGCGCTCCCTGAGATCGACGTGAACGACCCGGACTGCTGGCCGACCATGACGATCGACGACGTGCCAACCGCAGACCTGCTCGCAGCGAACCCCGACGTTTCACTGGGCGAGGAAGGGTTGGAAGGCCCGGCGCAGTTGGCGCGAGGCCCGTACTACATCAAGATGCCGGTCGTTGTCGGGGCCGATGACCGGGTGATCTGTGGCCGTCAACGTCTGATCGCCGCCGGGGTGATCGGGCACCAAGAGTGGCCGGTTGTGCGCTGCGATGGGGACACCGACCTGATGGCGTTGGCGTTGAACAAACTGTCGATGGAGTACGACCTCGCGGGGTTCGATGACGTGTTTCGTGCGTCGGTGTGGCTGAACCACAACCGCATCCGACGGTCACTTGGAATCGGGTTCATCCACTGGGTAGACCCGAAGGCTTCGACTAAGGACTTCGACATTCTCGACCCGGAGCGGACGGCCCAATGGCGTGAGGTTCATGGCGGCTATGTCGCGGACCTCGGCGCTGGTCACATGGTGGAGACGGGGTTGCTGAACAAGGCGGGGATCAGGTCGGTCGCGTTCGAGCCATTCCTCGTGAAGCATGGCGAGGGTGCGTTGCCGAACCGCGACATCACTCGCAAGATGATGCACGTGTTCCTTGACGAGATCGCTGAGGGACGCGAGTTCGACTCGGTGTTCATCTGCGCTGTGTTGAATCAGGTGCCGTTCGAGGAGGACCGGTTCCGGCTGCTCACGTTGGCTCACACACTGTCGGGGAAGGACACGGTGACGTACATCGGGACGCCCAGTGACAGTGCGTCTCGGTGGCGGAACTTCGATCAGGGGAAGCGTGACACCCGGTATCACGGGTTCGATCTGCGGTTGCCGGGGCCGGAGTCTCGGACTGTTCTGTCGTCGATCGGCATGGGCCGGGTGATGGTGTCGAAGTTTCACACGCCGGACGAGTTGCGGCATCTGTGCGGCCAGTTGTGGCGCGAGGTGGAGGTGGAGACGACTTCGGCGGAGGTGTTCTCTCGCTGCTCGTCGCCGCGGCCGTTGAACCCCAAGTTGGTGCGTCGGATGATCGACCACGAGTTCGATTTGCCGTGGCATGACGGGGAGCGTATGGGGATGGTGGAGCCTGCGGTGGCTGCGTTCGAGAAGCGGCTTGGCGTGGAGTTGCCGTCGGTCTAGTTCATCCGGCGAGGAGGGTGCGGGCGGCGGAGAGTGCTTGCTGGTGGCGGGAGAAGGCGGCGAGTGCTTTCCAGACTGTGAGTTCTGTGGTGAGGAGCCGTGCTGCCATGTGTGTAGATTACGATACTACACCGTAAGTGTCAACTCATTTCGACAGATTTCTCGGAATCTCCACCCATCTCAATCTTCCGTATCGCCTGCGTCCTCTTGGATCGCAGCCGCCACGTCCCCAGCCACAACCGGCCCGACCAGATCAGTCGCCCGGCGCGGATCACCCTTCACAAACACGTACACGTTCTGGTGCGTCTTGCCCATCTTGCGAGACACATCGAACTGACGCCCAACCCGCACCGGCAACGACGCCAACTGCGTCACCAAGATCGCCTCGTTGTAGAGCCGCAGCCCCGCCTTCTCACACTCCTCGATCGTGTGCGCAGGGAAGTTCCGGTAGAACCCGTCCTTGTCACGGAAGTCCCCCACAACCACACACGCGAACGAATCGTCCCGCAACTTGTCGGCACCCAACTTCATCGCCCGCCCGAACGCCCCAACAAACTCGGGGTAGTCCATCGTCGACAGGTCCGCCGGGTCATCTGAATACACTTCAAGATCGCCATACGGCGGGCAGGTGAACAGGAAGTCCGCCTCGTCCACACCCTCCCATGACGCCGGATCAGCCGAATCGCCCGTCACCCACACCGGGTCCGGCGCTGCCCCCGGCACGACGCTGGGGCGGATCGCTGAAACCCACAGGCAGTCCTCGGGTTGCAGGAACGGGATCGCTTTCGCCTCGTACCACGGGTCCAACAGGACGCCCTCGTAGTGCGTGTTCTTCGCCGGGTCGTGATAGTCGGTTCCGTCCGTCACCATCTCCACCATGTCGCGCCACTGCGGCGGCGCATGGTTGTCGAGCCGGTCCTCCGGCGGGTGCCCCACGTAACATCCGACAACCGGAATGTCGATGTCGTGTTCGAGGAGGCCCCACAGGATTCCCGCCAACGTCATCCCTGACCCGACCGAGTTGACGATCCGCTTCGCGTCGCGAGGCAGGTTCGCTACCTGCGGCTTCGTGAACTCGACCGCTTCGGGAGACTCCATGCCGTACGGGATCTCTACCCACCCGGAGTCGGCTGCGTCCTCCATCGCCCTCGCGATGATGACCGAGTTGTAGCCGTACTCGTGCTGCACCACCTCGGCCCCTGCGGCGCGGGCAGCAATCAGTTCGGGAGTGAGCGCGCCCGACGGGACATGCACCCGACACTCGACGCCCAGCGCACGGGCGATCTGCGCGACGAAGTTCACTTGCGGCGACTGCCTCGATCCCGCGGTGATGACGCCAAGTCCTGCCTCTTTCGCCCGTTGCACGAAAAACATGCAGGTCCGCACCTTCGCCCCCCGGACACCGCCGAACGCGTACACGTCCTCACGCTTCATCCAGATGTCGCCGTGGCGTTCCACCGGAGTCTCATCGGGCATGTGGTCTGCCGGGACATCGGGGACGATCGCAAGCCCGTCGGTCAGGATGTCGGCCCGCTGCCGTTCGTTCGCCGCGACCTGACTTGGCCGCAACTCGATCCCCGTGTACCGCCTCCCCAACTTCGACGCGACGACACCGCGGACGGAGCCTCCGGCGAACGGGTCGATGATGTGCCCGGCCGGGGGACAGAACCACCGGTAGGCGACCTCGGTGAGTACCGGGTCGAAGATCGACGTTGAGCCACGGCCGTAGAGGTTCTCGCCCTCGACGGCTTCATAGACGACTTCGGGTTCAGCCACGACACCAGTGTGCCACGTCTGTCGCTACCGTGTCGACGCTTCGTCGAGCGTGTAGTCGACGATCATCCGGTCGATGAGTTCGTGGAAGTGGTCGTGCTTCGCTTTTCCTTGTATGGGGACGGACGCCCCGCACGTTTCGCAGACGAGCATCGCTTCTCCGTAGCGGGCGGGTTGTAAATCGTAGAGTGTCACTCGTCGCCGCCGTCGTCTTGGGACACCCATCCCTGTTGTGCCAGCACGAACGCGAGGTTCGGCGGGAAGTAGTCGCTGCCCTTCTTCACCTTGCCGTCGGCCCGGTAGAGCGCCTCGCCCGTCTCGGGGTCCAACTTGCTCATGTTCGAGTAGTGGATGTCGCTGACGACGGGGGCAAGGTCGATGCCGTACACAAGCGCCGCGCCGTATAGCACGTACGCTATGTCGCCCATCGCGTCAGCAATCTCGATGATGTCCGGCGCATGGTCAGAGTCGACCGGGTACGACACGGACACACGACACTTCGGGCCGTAGACCGCTCGGGCGTACTCCTCGAACTCCTCACGGATCAACTCGACGCGCAGATCCCGCAGGCCGTCATCCACCTCGGTCGTCGGCGTGTCGCGCACCGGCTGGCCGAACGCCGTGTGGAACTGCCGTACCTTCGCTTGCACGTCGGCCCGGATCGCCCGCACTGTCGCTTCGGCAAGTTCGTCTCGCAACTCGACGATCCGTTCGTTCTGCGCCCGGATCAGACGGTGCGCGTGTTCGAGCGACTCGCGGTAGCCGGGGAACGACTCGTGGGCACAACACCCGTCGCAGCCGTGGACACCCCAACCCTCGTAGTCGTCGGGGTCAAGATCGTCCGGGTTGTCGGCGTCCTCTGCGTCCCGCATGTGTTCCGCTTCGTTCATCCACAGGGCAGAGCCGACGTTCGGATGTCCGACACCGTGCGGGCACGTGTGTTCGATCAGGCCCGTCTCACGGCGCAGCGTGTTGCCTGCCCAGTCCCATCCGTCGCAGTCGGCCAGTCGGTCGGGGTTCAGTTCGTCGCTCACAGTTTCCACTCCTCGGGGGGTCGGTACAGGATCGTCGGTTGCGTCCCGACCATCAACATCACGCATTCATGCCTGTCGATTTGACGTTCGGCTTCGGCGCGGGTCATCCCGATCGCTACCTCTCCGCATTGGCAGACGATCGAGTGGGCCGTCAGGTTCTTCCCGCAAGTGCAACGAATGTCGATCCGATGCACAGCGTACGGGTCGGAGTGGTCCCAACGAACCTCGCCTCCGCACTTGGGGCACGGCAGGTCGCGGGGGTCAGGTGTTCTTGGCACGTGCATCCAACTGTCCGTGAGTCATCGGCGGTTCTGCCCATAGCCGGTAGCCGGATTCCTCTTGGTACAGGGCGGACCTGTGCGCGACTTTCCGACCCTCGGTCAGTTCCCGTTCGACATCAGCCGCGATCCGTTCCGCTGCCAACAGATCCTTCGCGTTGAAGTCGATGACAAGCCGGTAGTTCCCGGTCGGTTCATGGTCGCTCATTCTGAGAACGCATCCTCGGGGGTCGGTTTCGATTCCCACTCACGCCGGTTCTCCCTGATCGACGTACAGCGCCGACAGCGGGCCGCTCCCGGCTCGTGGGGCCAATCGGGTTCCAAACCCAACCGGAGGCCACACAGGCTGACTCCTGCGTCCGTGAACGCGTGCGCGGCCTTCCGGTCCCGTTTCCGACACCACGACAGGTAACTCACCCCGGCCCCGACTCGGCAGAATCCGTCACGTCGACATGACCCTCGCGGAGATGCCACCGGTAGTGAGGCTTCCAATGGGCGTGGATCACGGACGCCCAGCAGACGACGCAAGCGACTTCCTCTTGGCCCTCGTCGATCTCGGGTTGCTCCCCGTACTGCTCCGCTGCTTTCGCCGCGGTGCGAGCGATCGTCGGCCGGATCAGAAAGTCGACCAACCGGTCGACAGAGCATCCGGCTTTACCCGCTACGACTCGCAGCCGTTCATCGAACTCGTCGTCCGAAACGATCTGGTCAGACATAGCGGTCACCCTACGATTCAGGTAGGACAATCTCGGCTCTCGCTTCGGCCAACGCGACCCCGATCTGCTCGATCACCCACGTCGGCTCACGGGTGTGGTCCACCCCCGCAGCGAGCGCGACACGTTTCAACACGTCCGCACACTTCGACGAGTAGGCGACCTCGCCCAGTGTTTCGACGGTGGCGGCGAGTTGAGCGTGGATGTCGGAGAGCCGGATCTCTGGTCGTGGCTCTGTCTCTTGGGCGCGACCCGTCTTGACGTAGAGCCGGGGGGTTGGGGCCATCTCGATGTCGGGGTCGTCGGCCAACCTGACGGCCACACGACCGGGGTTGTCCGGGTCACCCCCGGAGATACCGACCTTCACCTCGATGTATTCACTCACGGACGTACTCCTGTGTCGGGTCCGCCTCGGCGGTGTCGTCCTCGGATCGGGCGAACCGGCCGCGTTCGTCACGGATGGGGACCACGCACTCGCCGCGGCAGGTCGAGCAGGTCACGATCCCGTCGAGCGCGATTTCGAGGCCAGACGTTTTGCACGCCGGGCACGGTTGCAGATGATCCATCGTTGTCTCCTCGTAGCCAGTCATGCGTACTCCGGTGGTGCCGTCCAGTGGCCGTTGACGATCCACACCTCGTCGAGCGGCGCACCGTATAGCCGCCACGTCGGATTCCGCGGGTTCTCCGCCAACATGAACTTCCCTCGCGCCCGGACGGGAGCGCCATCGCGTCGGGTCATGCCCCATCGGACATCTATCGTGTCTCCCTTGCGGGCCGGTTCCGCCCCCCGGCATCTCGGTCCCGCGAGGCAACGCAGGTGCGTGCATGGCCGGTAGTCGAGAGTGACTTCGATGACCGGTTGTTCGGCGGCGTGTACCGCGTTGGTCAGCGACCGTTTCCAACAGGTGCAGTTGTAGCGGCGATCGTCGGCGCGGGAGCAGTGGTCCTCGTGCGGGTACTGGTCGATCAGGTCGGTGACCCTGAGTCGTTCTTCGATCTGCGCGACCTTGCGGCCGACAGCGGCCCCGCTTTCTCTCGCGTCGCCCATGTCTTGATCGGCGTAGAACAGGTTGAGTATCCCCATCAGAACAACGTCGCCATCTCGCGGAACGGTGCCCACGTGACCCGATGCTCAACGCACGGGCCATGCTCACGGATCGCGGCCATGTGTGCTTTCGTGCCGTACCCGGAGTGCCGCTCGAACCCGTAGTCGGGATATTCGACGGCGTGTTTCTCCATCAGCCCGTCGCGGCCGACCTTCGCAAGAATCGACGCGGCAGACACCGCGGGGAACTTGCCGTCGGCTTTCGGGATGCACCGCAGGTTCGGCAGGTCACCCATGAAGTTCCAATCGCCATCGACGATCCATTGGTCGATCATGTCGAGTTCGAGTTTCTCGGACAGCCCATCGAGTGCCCGGTCTGCGGCGATGACTTGCGCGTCCATGATGCCGTGGTCGTCGATCTCGCTGGCGGTCGCCATGCCGAGCGACCAGTCCTCGCACCACGCCATGATCTTCGGGGCCATCCGTACCCGGCGGGGAGCGGACACCTTCTTCGAGTCGTTCAACCCCGCAGGCTTCAACTCGTCGGAGTCGGTGTCGATCACGACGATGCCGACGGCGATGGGTCCGGCGAGAGCGCCCTTTCCTACTTCGTCAACTCCTGCGATCAGCATGTGGACTATCCTACGACACGGGTGGGACGGTCCTAGAAGGACATGAGGGACCGGAGGGTGTCCAGTCCGTCACCCTGACCCTCGTGCCACGTGTTCCGCTCGCGGGACCGGTAGAACGTCTTGACCGAACCCTCGTCCACCGACTTGACAGCGATCCGCAGGCCCGGCGCTCCCGTCCCCGGCTCGAACCATTCCGAATCTCGAACGACCGTGTTGTAGCCGATGCCGAGCAGGTCGGCGGCTTCTTTCTTCGTCTTGCATCCCACGACGTACGCCTCGTCGCCGGGGGAGAGGTATCGGCCGTACTTGACCTTCGGGACGACGACAAGCGCACGCAGCGGCCGTGCAGCCTCCGTGCGTTCACGTGCAGCGGTGAGCCGGTCGACGGCTTCTTTCCGCTGCGCCTCGGTCAACGTCTTACCCTTGCGGGGTTCGGCGTACCGCACCTTGTGTTCGCGGTAGGAGGCCCGGAGTGCTTTCGCTGCTTCCTCCCCCATCGCGTAGCGGACGAGTTCGAGGAAGGTGGCGGCGAACTGCCAGCCGTGTGCGGCGACCCCGCGTTTCCCGTACACCGAGTCGGTGCAGTGGTGGGCGACTTCGTGCAGCACGATCGGTTCGCGGCGCGACCATTTCGGCATGGCGATGATGTTGCCCCACTTGGCGATGGCGTTGCGTTGCCCGCGGCCGTCGCGCACGTTGATCTTGTTGACGGCGGGGTACCGGCGGCGGAACCACGCGTACTTCACGAGCCGGTCGACGTACGCTTGCATGTCGTCGACTTGGGGCAGAGTTTCGCCCATTCCTCGGATCGCTCCCTCGGCCGTGTAGACCTTCGATCGTTGGCTGTCGCGGGCTTCTCTTGACATGGTGGAGTTCTTCCTCTCGGATCGGTGCTGTCAACCATTCTACCACAGGGGTAGGACGTGCTTGTTCCGGCACCCACCGCCGACCCCCGCCAAACCGTCCCGGTCGTGTAGTAGTCTGATCTACATGGCAAGCATCTATCGAGGAGAGTGGCCGAGAGAGTCCCGGCCCCGCTGGTACAACTCCCTAGCCGCCCCCACGGGCATCCCCGTCCTCTCCCTCACCGGAGCCGTGCGAGGCATCACACTCGGCGGCGGCGCACCCTGCCCCTCCCGCGAATGCCCCGGCACATTCATCTGCGTCGATTGGGAAACCGGACACTGCCTGTTCCCCTGCTCCGAAGGATGGGAGTACCGTACCGACCCGATCCCCCACTACCGGATCGTCGCAGGCGGAGAGATCACGGGCCGAGTCATCAACCCCGTGAAGGTTCCACCCCGCTCCTCATGGCCGCACCGTCGGCTCACCGTCGACATCGACTGGCCGGAGGCTCTACTGTTAGGGGCGTGATCGTCCCCGACTTGCAACCGCTCGCCCAGCCCATCGACTCGATCAGGCTCCTCACCGGAAACCCGCGCGTCGGTGACGTAGACGCGGTGGCCCGCTCGCTCGACAAGTTCGGGCAACGGAAACCGATCGTCGTCAACAGCGAAACCCACGAAGTCATCGCGGGGAACCACACGTTGCAGGCGGCGAAGAAGTTGGGGTGGCCCGAGATCGCCGTCGTGTGGGTGCAGGACGACCCGACGACCGCCAAAGCGTTCGCACTCGCTGACAACCGCACCGCCGAACTGGGCAGTTACGACAACGAAGCGTTGGCGGCGATGATCCAAGCGGTTCTCGATGAGGACGCAGACCTGTTGTTGGCGGCGTCGTTCACGGAAGCGGACTTGGCGGAACTGCTCGACGACACGCTCGACGACGATCTCGACGATGACTTGCCGGAGCCGGAGGGGAAGCCGCAACTCTTGGGGTTGATGGACCGGTTCCACGGTCTGCCGTTCTCGATCCTGTCGGCGCGTGAAGGGTGGTGGCAGGACCGGAAGAACGCGTGGATCGCACTGGGGTTGGAAGGCGAGTTGGGTCGGGATGATGAGCCGTTGACGTGGAACATGGCGGTGCCGCCGGGGAAGGCGAAGCCGGGCCGTGTGTTGGTCGACCCGAATGCGGCGAAAGGTCGCGGCTCCGACTGAGATGGTCCTACCTCCGTCGTAGGGTTGTAGACAGAAACAACCTACGAAGGGAACCGAAACCATGACCGTTCTCGACATGCCACTTGACGTGGCGCTGCCGGGGGTCGACAAGTTGGACCGTGAGATCAAGTCGATGGGTGAACTCCTCGACCGCGATCAAGCCCGGTTTCTCGTCGATCTTTACTACCGGTGGCAGGAACACCGCATCGCTCTGCGCGGCCAGTCTCGTGCGCTGGTGAAGGCTGAGAAGCCGTCCGATCTTGTCGACCACTTCGCGGATCAGGCGGAGCGGTTGGAGAAGCAGATGGTCGGCGTTCTCGACGTGTTCTCCACGTCCACCGAGGTTGGTCGTTGGTCCCGCGAACAGATGGGTGTCGGTCCGGTGATCGCCGCGGGTCTGGTCGCCCACATCGACATCGAGCGTGCCAACACTGCCGGAGCGATCTGGCGGTTCGCTGGACTCGACCCGACTGTCAAGTGGGGGAAGGGTGAGAAGCGTCCGTGGAACGCTGACCTGAAAGTTCTGTGCTGGAAGTTGGGCGACTCGTTCGTCAAGGTGTCGGGCCGCGACAACGCGTTCTACGGCCAGTTGTATCGGCAGCGGAAGAATCAGGAAGTCGCGAAGAACGAGTCGGGCGCGAACGCTGAGGTTGCCCGGCAGACGTTGGAGGAACGGAACATCCGTGAGGCCAAGACGCGCAAGGCGTACGAGGCCGGGCGTTTCCCCGACGGGCGTGTCGATCTGCGTGCCCGCCGGTATGCCGTCAAGTTGTTCTTGGCTCACTGGCATGAGGTCGCTTACCGGGCGCACTACGGGACCGAGCCGCCTGCCCCGTACCCGATCGCGCATCTCGGTCACGTCCACAAGATCGACCCGCCGGGAATCTGATCGGCACCGCCGAGATGGTCCTACCTGACCTGTAAGTTCTCGGTTGCCGGGGGTGGCCCCCTTGGGAGCAGTCATCCTCATCCTCGACTTTCTGAGGTCTGTCTCCCCCGGCAACCGATTTCCCCCCACCCCTTTCCTCGACCGCACCTAGTGAACCGTTGGGTACCGAGAGTCCCGTCCGCGGCGAGGGGAGGGGGAAGGGGGAACCTCGAACGAATCGAGCGGGGTGACACGCGTGAAACCGTCCTACCCCTGTCGTAAGGTGCCCGAGATGGCCGACGAAGAAGCCCCTGAGAAACTTTCCGGTGCCGGGTTCAAGATGACCCGAATGGAACCGGACGAGTTGCGGGAACTCGCACGCGACACCCATGCGGGCCGCGTGTTCTTCGCTTCCGACGAGGATGCCGACCTGCTCCCCGCGATCTTCATGCCGATCGCGTTGGGCGGACTTGCCGGTGCGGACCCGGCCGAGGTCGAACTGATCGGCGGGATCTACGAGTACCTCGAACGAGCCGGGACGTTGGGTGTCAACGGCCGACCGATGTTCACGTCTGTCCGGTTCCTACACAACGACGATGTGGTCGAGTTGCGGCGACTGGTCGACACGATCCAACAGGCGGTCGATGGGGCGTTGAACGATGACTGAGATCGGTGATCGTCCTTGCAGCGAATGTCACGGGGTAGCCCCGGCTGAGTTCCATGCGTCGGCCCAACACACCGAGGCCCGACACTCGGCGGACCTGTGTTACCACTGCCTCCCCGCGTGGCTGTCGAAGATGCGTAAATACCATCATGGCGCGACCTACTTCGCTGTCGACGCGTTCGACGCACCCGATGGGGTTGACTTGTGAGCGTCAGCATGTCCAGCGCCGAACTCGGCTGCTATCTGCGTGTGGTGCGGAACGCCGACGACGATACGGCGGCGTGGCTGATTGCTCGCTGCGAAGCCGGAAACGCTACGGGGATGTCGTCGAACGCGATGGTGAGTTACGCCATCGGGATCGGACCGAACCCGCTGTGGAACTCTCGCTGCAACAGGCCCCATGACAAGGGTGATCTTGGACGGTGTAAGGCATCGTTCGATCTGGCCCCGCCGGAGATGCAGGACCGGATGCGGCCGATCCTCGAAACGTGGACCGAGGAGATCGAAGGTGGTTGAACTGCGCGTCGACATCGACATCGACGACATGCGCGGATTCATCAAGGTCCACAACGCGAACTCGCGGCGTGCCGAACGTGACTGCCGGATCGCTGACCTGATGCGCGAAGCGATCTCGGACTACGAAGTCACCGGTCGCGGACTGATGGCCGCTGAGACGCTCCCTGTGCCTCTCTCCTGCGCCGTGTGCCTCTACGTGGTCGACGGGGTAGCCGAGGACGCCATCACGCTCATCGACGGCTGGGCGGTCTGTGACACCCATCTGACTGAGAACCCTGCGGGGTTGGTTGCTTACGAACGGAAACGGGTACTTGATGCGCGTGATTCTTGATCCCCGGCACCCTCCGGTGACCGTGTGTGGTTCGCCGCGGGATGACGGCTGCCGGTGGCCGGTCGGGAAGATACATACCCCTCACGAACGGATCGCGTTGATGGGTGAGCCGATCGTGGTCGATTGCCCGGACTGCGGGAACGAACCGATGGAGTACCTTCGGAAGAACGGCCGGAACTGCCCGCAGTTGTCGGTGTCGTTGTTCAACTCGGCACCGAGGCCACACGAGATCGAGTGTGTCGCGACGGTTCTGCTGAACGCTGACCCGACCCAACATGCGTGCCCCCACGACACCGACGGCGACGGCGGCTGCTGGCACCGGCACTGCGACCGCGATCACCGCGCTTGGACCGTCGAGTTCGATTGGCCGCAACCATGACCGACACCGCGACGATCGACCCGACAGGCCGCTACCGGTACGACCTGACCCGCACACTGGGCGAGTCGTCGCGGACGGTGTGGCCCGAGGTGGTCGGAGCCGCTGACTGGTGCGGCGAGTACGAGGAGGGAGCGGTATGAGTGGCGACGAGCAGGACCGGTTGGCTGAGATCGAGGCCCGAGCCGCTGCGGCGACTGACGGCCCGTGGCGTTGGTGCGGCAACGTCGACTACGCAGGCCGAGTCGAACTGATGTCGTTCATCTCTGGCAGGCCCGTGGTGATGGGATTCAAGCGGGCGGGGATGCAGGGCGCTGAACCGTACTTCTTCGACCGCGACCCGGACGACGAACACCGCGGCTGGGGCGGCAAGTTTCGGGCTGCACGAGACATCGCTGTCCGCGAGGTCGATTACCGGGGCGACATCGTGGCGCTCGACAACGCTGACGCCGAGTTCATCGCCCAATCGCGGGCCGACATCGACTGGCTGCTTGCCGAGGTGAACCGGTTGCGCGACGAGAAAGCCGAGTTGGGGCGCATCGCGAAGAACATCGACGGCGAGTGTTCCCTCGTGAAGAACTGCGGTGCCGCGGCGTTGTGTCGCTGCATCGAGGAAGGGGTCGGTCGTGACTCAGGCTGGTGAAACGGACACGTTCGGTGACGACGAGATTCACGATCTGGTGTACGGCGTGATCCGGTCGAACTCGATGGAGTTGACCGAACTGTTCCACTACATCGACGCCAATCAGACGGCGTTCATCGCCCGCGCCGTAGCCGACCGACTACGAGGCCACGCCGTACTGGGCGACGGCACGGTCCACCGGATCGTGGACGAGACGCAAACGAAAGAAGGGCTGGTCCCCGTCGGGGATGAGTGCGTGTGGCCCCAACCCCGGAAGGAAACGACATGACCGACACCTTGATTCCCCATTGGACCGAAGGCCCTTTGCCTGACCGTCCGTGCGCCCGCGTGATCGCTGCTTCAACATCGAGGGGCTGTCCGACGGTGTGGACGATCGAGGCCCGGATGCACCGGTTCATGCTGCCCGAGTTCAACACGCACCGGTTCTTCTCTCGGAACAGTGAGTCGTCGCGTGCTGTCCCGTGGCGACTGCGGCGCGAGAAGGTTCTCGACTCTCCGGCGTTGCCGGTGAAGTGGGCTGCCGAGCAGAAAGGGATGCAGGGCGGCGACGAGGTGGACGACACGCAGGCTGCCGTGGACGCGTGGCTGTACGCACGAGACGCAGCGGTCGAGCAGGCCACCGCGCTCGCTGAACTGGGCGTCCACAAGTCGCTGTGCAACCGGCTGGTCGAGCCGTTCATGTACCACGTGGTGACGTTCACGACGACGGAACTGGACGGGTTCTTCAAGCAACGGTCGACGAGGTTCTCGCCGTTGGCGCAACCCGAGATCGCCGCGGTGGCTGATGACGTGTTGGCTGCGACGGAAGCGTTCGAGCCGATCGAACTGTTGGCGGGGCGGTGGCATCTGCCGTATGTCCGTGACGACGAGATGGGGGAGCAACAGGACACGCTCAGGAAGGTGTCGACGGCCCGGTGTGCGCGCACGTCCTACCTGACTCATGCGGGTGTCCGTGACTTCGAGGCTGATCTGACGTTGCACGACCGGCTGTTCGGTGCTGACCCGCAGCACGCGTCGCCGTTCGAGCAGGTCTGCACTCCGGCTGACTGGAATCAGTTGACGGTGACGCTCGACCCGGCCGACTACGGGATGGAGGGTGACCCGCGGACGATCGGGCCGGTCCCGCAGATCGGGAACCTTGTCGGCTGGTTGCAGTACCGGCACCTGATGTTGGGCTGGTAGCCGGATGGGTTGGGGTTCTGCTGTCCTGCCGGACGGCCGCGAGGTCGGCTACAACATCGAGGCTGTCTGCGACGAGGGCGGCTGCCTCGTGAAGATCGACCGCGGGTTGGCGTATGTGTGCGGCGGGATGCACGAGGGCGACGAGTTCGGGTGCGGCAACTACTACTGCGGTGACCATCTGCACTTTGTTGAGGAGAACGCCGGGGTGTTGCCGAGGGGGATGCTGTGTGTCCGCTGTGGCGAGAAGTTCGACCGACTTGACCTGTCCGACTATGACGACCCGTACGCGGCGGAGCGGGTGCGCTGATGTCGTCGCGGAGAACTCTGATCCTGTTGGGGGCGGTCGCTGTCGGGGTGCTGTCGGCGTTCCTGCTGTTCAACTATGTGGACGGCCTAGACCCGGCTGTCCCGGTGGAGACGCGGTTCACGTGTACCGGCACGGTGGACGATGGCGCTATCGAACTGGTTTGCGAGGACCCATGACTCCGATGTTGCCTGCTGCCGAGATCATTGGAACGTGGAGGCCCGGTTCGCGTCCGGCTCCGTGGTCGTGGCAGAACGAACAAGACGATCTGAACTCTCGCGGTGAACTGACCGCGCTCATCGCTGACTGGGACCCGGAGCGTTGCGATCCGGTGTTGTTGGGTTACGACGGCCGGGTGTGGGACGGGCATCATCGGGTGTTGGCGGCTAACGCTCGCGGTGAGTCGGTGCCGGTGTTCATGGCTGTGGAGGGCGAACCGATCCCCGAGGAACTGATGTGAGCGATAACCGGTTGAGTGCAGCGGAGCGGCAGGCGAGGTGGCGGGCGGCGAACCCGGACCGGGCGAAGGTCGCGGGGAAGCGGCGTGATGCGCGTGCGTCGGCGTCTCGGAAGATGCGTCGGTTGAACCCGGCGTTGTTCGAGCGCATGTACCGGGAGGAGTGCGAGGCGCGTGGGGTGAAGCCGTATGGCCCGACGGAGCCGGATGC
>Ga0307378_10005056_pt1 | contig 18503 bp, 16 predicted proteins | sample UN1MG_FD_202238 | JGI IMG/M metagenome (GOLD analysis project Ga0307378, IMG submission 202238) | Soil microbial communities from Risofladan, Vaasa, Finland - UN-1 | ecosystem: Environmental > Terrestrial > Soil > Coastal area > Acid sulfate soil | place: Finland: Risofladan, Vaasa | collected... | reverse complement strand
CAGAATTGAAAGACAGGGATGGTAATCCAGAATGGAAAGAATTCGGAAGCTACGGCTCTTGCAGGGAATGCTTTTTAGCTCCCTCAAAGATTGCCTACGATCCCACGGGTTTTGGTTATCTGTATGTACTGGATCAGAATCGCAAAAATTTTCTACTCCAGAAGATTGATACCAGCGGGAGGTTTTTGCGAACCCTGGATGTCTTCAATAGTAAAGAGAATCCTATTTCCAAACCATCCCATATCTATTTCGATGCAGACGGCTTCCTTTACGTCGTGGATCAGGAAAAAGGCTCGGTAGCTAAATTCAATGCGGATGGAGAGTTCATCCAGAATATAGGTGATCCATCTTCACCCTCTCTGAGCAAGCCTCAATCGATAGTTCAGGATTCAGATAAACGTCTTCTGATTCTAGATTCGGGAAGCAATCGGGTTAAAATTTTTGATCAGATGTAGGTCTTTTCAATTTTTTTACCAGTTCCATAGCCCAGAGCGGGAATGACGAGATAGCTAATACTAAAATCCAGTCAAAAGGCCCAAGAGGTCTGGTTTTAAATACTACCTGGAGAAGTGGGACATATACGGCTGCCATCAGCAAGAGAAATGATATACCGGTAGCGATAATAAGTTTTGTATTCGTGAATAGCCCAATTTTAAATAGAGATTCAGTCATGCTTCTGCAATTGAAGGAGTGGAAAAGCTGCGAGCAGGACAATACGATGAAAGCCGCTGTTCTGGCCTCTGCTATACCTTGTTTTTCAATATATAAAACGAAGCTGAACGCAAGCAGGCTGCAAAAGGCAATAAAAGAGCCTTGAAAGAGCATTACTAATCCCCGGTCCCTGGTTATCACGGATTCATGAGCAGGGCGGGGTGGCCGGCTCATGATATTCGGATCCGCCGGATCAACGCCCAGAGCCAGGGCTGGCAGGCCGTCGGTCACCAGGTTGACCCACAGGATGTGGATAGGCAACAATGGCACAGGCATTCCTGCAAGAGAAGCTACAAGCATAACCAGTATCTCCCCTGCATTGCAGGAGAGCAGGTAGTGTATGAATTTTTTTATGTTATCGTATATGCCCCTGCCCTCTTCAACCGCAGCCACAATCGAAGCGAAGTTATCATCGGTAATGACCATGTCGGAAACCTCTTTGGTGACATCCGTTCCGGTTATCCCCATAGCCACACCAATATCCGCCTCTTTTAAGGCGGGTGCATCATTGACCCCGTCACCGGTCATGGCCACGACATCACCGCGTTTTCGCCAGGCACGAACAACCCGTAGTTTATGTTCCGGAGAAACACGGGCGTAGACGGGAATTTTTTCCACATCCCGGTAAAGCTCATCATCGCTCAAGGCATCAAGCTCATCGCCGGTCAAGGCAAGTGAATCCTCTGTAAAAAATCCCAACTGCCGGGCAATAGCCATAGCTGTGTTCTTATGATCTCCGGTAATCATGACCGTTTTGATACCTGCACTTTTACACTTCCTGATCGCCTCCCTGGCCTCTTCCCTGGCTGGGTCAATCATGGCTACAAGCCCCGCAAACACCAGGTCATTCTCAATAACCTTGGCATCGTAACACTGAGGGGCTGAATCAAAAATTCTGTAGGCCACTGCCAGAACCCGCATTGCCTGGTCAGCCATATCGCTGTTTACTTGAAATATCCTCTTTCTGTCGCTTTCGGTCAACTTTCTCGTCAAACCGCTCTGTTCAATCTCTGTGCAATCATCTAACAGGATGTCAGGAGCGCCTTTCACAAAGGCTATAAATTCGCCATCTTCAGTTTTAGCCGCAATATTTTTGCGCACCATAGTCATTTTTTTGCGGTCTGAGTCGAAGGGGATTTCTTCAACCAGGGGGAATTTCTCTTCGAGACTCTCCATCCACAAGTCTAATTTAGCTGCGGCGCTCAGGAGAGCGCCTTCGGTCGGATCTCCAATGACCTTGTAAACACCCTGGTCCTCCATTAATTGCGACCCATTACACAAAGCGCAAGCGGTAAAAACCTTGCTTAAGTCCGGCTGATCCGATGGATTGACAGGCACATCCCCAATCAGGAATTCTCCCTTTGGCTCATACCCAACCCCTGTTACCTGAAAGAGGGTATCCCCCGCATAAGCTGCCTGAACAGTCATCTCGTTTTTAGTAAGAGTGCCGGTTTTATCCGAGCAGATAACTGTTGCAGAACCAAGGGACTCTACGGAAGGAAGTTTTCTGATGAGGGCGTGACGCTTGACCATTCGCTGAACACCCAGGGCCAAAGCTATGGTCACAACTGCGGGCAGGCCTTCCGGTATAGCGGCAACCGCAAGGCTTACCGCAGTAAGGAACATATCAAGAAGCTTTCCGCCACGGAGGACGCCCAGCAAAAATACGAGACTTACCAGCCCAAAGCAAAGATACACGATCCACTTGCCAAACTCCTCCAGTCTCTTCTGAAGTGGCGTTAATTCGCGCTCAATTGACTGAATCATACTGGCGATTTTACCAAGTTCGGTCTGCATACCGGTTTGCGCAACTATGGCCCTGGCTTTGCCGGATGAAACCGATGTCCCCATATAAACCATATTCACCCTGTCAGCCAAAGGGGTTGACTTCTCACCGATCTCATTGAGGGCAAGAGTTGTTTTCATGACCGGGTTTGATTCTCCGGTAAGACTTGCCTCCTGGGTGGCAAAACCTGAAGTTACTGAAAAAAGGCGGCAGTCGGCAGGCACGTTATCCCCTGCTTCCATCTCAACCAGATCACCGATAACAAGATCTGAAGAGGGCACAATTATTTTTTTCCCGTCACGAATGGCTTTGGAGCTGGGGCTTGATAATTTTTTTAAGGCGGCCAGGGATTTTTCAGCCCGGTATTCCTGAATAAAACCCAATGCCGCATTTAATATAATAATAACCACAATAGCTACAGCATCAATCCATTCTCCTAAAATGCCGGAAACTAAAGCTGCACCTATGAGAACCCAGACGATAAAATCCTTAAATTGTTCTAAGAAGAGAAGCCAGGGGCTGTGCCCTTTTTTCTCTGTTAACTGGTTGGTGCCGTATTTATCCAGTCTGACTCTGGCCTCCTGCTGACTAAGCCCTGATGAGAGATCCGTGGCCAGCAGTTTTTCTACTTCACCGGCATCTAATTGCCACCACTGCTTCATAATAGATGTACTCTTTCTCTATCCTGGAAGATAGGTAGGTTACCACTCAGGTAGGCACTGAGTAGTTACAAAAAAAGAGGGTAAGTAAAATTACAACCCACCATTTTACTTACCCTTTTTTACTGCAATAGAAACGTTCATTTCTCCTGATAAATCAAGCACCCTTCTGTGCTTTATCTTTCGGATCTTTTTCTCCCTTATCTTTAGCCGCTTTCTGTGCCTTCCCCATAGCTGCAATTTTACTGGTGCTTGCCTTGGCCCCATGAGCTACCATCCTGCCCTCAGATACATGCGCTGCTTGACGGGCTGCTCTGGCTTTCTCTCTTTCGTGCATCACCAGACCAACGGGGCTGGCAATAAAAATAGAGGAATAGGTACCCACAACGACACCAATCAGGAGGGTAAAGGCAAAGTCATTGATTACCTGCCCGCCAAATAAAAAGAGGGAAATAACGACCAAAAATGTAGTAAGGGCGGTTAAGAAGGTACGGCTTAAGGTTTCATTAACGGATTCATTGATAATCTCATACATGCCGGAACCGCGATTCAAGCGGATATTCTCACGAATCCGGTCATAAACTACGATCGTATCATTAATGGAATACCCGATAATGGTTAAGAGTGCTGCCAGTACAGGAAGGCTGAATTCCCTGTTAGTAAGAGAGAGTGCTCCCATAGCCATGAGTGTATCATGAATCAGGGCTAATATGGCACCAACGGAAAAATAAAATTCAAATCTCCACCATGCATAGAGCAGCATTCCAATCATAGCAAAGATAACGGCCCACATCGCCTTCTGCCGTAAATCCTTTCCCGCTCTGGGGCCGACCATTTCTACCCGGCGAATCTCGAACCCCTTATCGGTAAAAACCTTAACAAGGTTTTTCCTGATTTGCTCACTTAACCCCTCAAGGGAACTGCTACTCTTGGTTAAGCTGATGAGAACCTCATTGTTAGTGGGAAGCCCATATTGCTGGATGATGCTATCCCCAAGCTTAATTTCCTCCAGCCCTTTCCTGATCCTGGCTATATCGACTTTATCATGAAATTTTACCTGTACGACCGTGCCGCCGGCAAAATCAATTCCATACTTGGGTCCCTTGATAATAAGAGAGGCCATTCCGACTGCGATGAGCAGAAGAGAACCTAAAACGGCCCATTTCCAATACCCCATGAAATCAATATGAATATCCTTAAAAAATCTCATTACTTATCTCCTTTAGTTCGGCTCATTTTTCTTTATCCAAAAGAGTTATATATTCATTTTCAAAGGCTAAATACTTAAAGTAACAACATGTCTCCTGGACAGGAACCACTCATAGATAACGCGGGTCACGATTACCGATTCAAAAATGCTGGCTATAAGGCCTACGCTCAAGGTTACCGCAAATCCCTTGACTGGCCCGGTCCCAAACTGGTAAAGGATCAGGGCGGCAATCAACGTAGTAACGGTAGAATCGATAATCGCACTGAAAGCCCGGTCATACCCAGCCACAAGGGCGGCTCTAACGGTTTTCCCAAGGCCAAGTTCTTCCCGTATTCGCTCAAAAATAAGAACGTTATTATCTACGGACATACCGACTGTTAAAATAAGTCCGGCTATACCGGGCATAGTGAGAGTAGCCTTGAAGCCAGCCAAACATGCCATAACTATCAAGAGGTTCAACAACAGGGTAAGATCAGCGAGAACCCCTGACAGTTTATAGTACATTATCATGAATATAAGAACTAAAACTGTTCCGATCATAAAAGAGATAAAGCCCATGTGAATAGAATCCGATCCTAAAGACGGACCGACAGTTCGCTGTTCCTGAATTTCTACCGGAGCAGGCAGGGCACCGGCCCTAAGAACAATAGCCAGATCTCTGGCATCGTCATCAGTAAAGTTTCCCGTAATCTGGGCTCTTCCTCCGGCAATTTTCTCCCGGATCACAGGAGCCGAGTAGACAGTATCGTCCAAAATAATCGCCAAACGTTTGCCTACATTTTCTGTGGTAACTTGCTCGAATAGTTGCGCTCCGGTTCGATTAAAGGTCATACTTACATAGGGCGTGCCATACTCACCAGGCTGAACTCTGGCATCTGTCAACAGATCACCGGTCATCATAGAATTTTTCTTAATAAGATACGGTTTTTTAATCACCTGGCCAGTAACCTTGTCTTTGGAGCGCTCATAAAGAATCTCGCTCCCTTCAGGTACATCACCCTGCAATGCCTTATCCGGGCTATGCTCCTCATCCACCATCTTAAATTGAAGCTGAGCCGTTTTCCCAATCAGGTCAATGGCCCTTTGCGTATCTTTCACTCCAGGCAGTTGGATCAGTAGCTGGTCATCTCCCTGTCTGGCTACCAGCGGTTCCGTAACCCCAAATTGATCAATTCGGTCAGTAATAGTTTTCTTGGCCTGGTCAATAGCTGATTCCTTGATTCGTTTAACTTCCGCCTCATTAAAGGTCAGCAAAAATTTCGACTCATCTCCCTGATAGGGGTGAGTAATATGGAAATTAAAATAGTCCTTCAAAATCTCATCGAGTTTTAAAGCAAATTCCGGCTTGACCACCTTTAATTCTACAGACCTGTTGTCAATGCGTTTAACATAATCATAGACTGCTCCTTTTTTGCGCATATCATCTTTCAGAGCACCAGCCGTTCCGTCAAGAGCATTTTCAACAGCCTTATCCAGTTTCACACCCAGGACAAGATGCATACCCCCTTGAAGATCAAGGCCCAAATGGACCTTATCTGTCGGCAGAGGTGTCTTCCACCAATATGGAAGCTTTGATCCGAAAATCGAAGGGATCACAAATATTACCGACAAAAGAGTAACAATGATTACCAGCCAGGATTTCCATCTCATGTCGCCTTTCACTTTTTACCTCCTTAAGTTAATTATTTCCTGTAATTATCCATTCTTAAGATAAGCCCCTTACCACCGGCAACCTCAAATGTTGTATCGCTGTTCAAAATCATGTCATAAAATCGCGGATGGCTTACTTTTATACTTTATATTAAATTATTTTTATAGTAGCTTATTTTCATTGATAATCAACCCAAATTCACAAGAAAGCACTTTAGCCGCCTTTCGACAAATGATCATCCGTGATAGAAAAATCTCGAAATACTCCATGACCTGCGAAATCTCCGTATTAATTTTTATCAGCAACGAAATAGTCCGGTTATCCTTTGATATCTGCAAACTGGATTTTTCAGCCGCATAATTCACTCGGTCATGAATATCAAAGTTGATGAACCGCGTGGTCCTGACACGGGATCGATGGACATCTGATTTGTCTGCCAGGATAAGTGCGGCAGCGATTTCGCTTGTCGGCTGTCCCAATTCCTCCTCATGATTCCCAATAGCTTCCATAATCCCGACGATTTCCATACTCGGCATTCCGATTTCCGAGAGCATACTATGGGCAATAATAGCTCCGGACTGACCATGATTTACCCGTCCACATACGTTTCCAATATCATGCAAAAATCCGGCCACACCAGCCAGACGAACTTCATCTTTCTGAAACCCCAAAGAGCGTAATATCTTCTCACTTAAATTTGCGGTTATGGTTGCGTGCCGCAAACCATGCTCCGTATAGCCAATTCCCTCCAGGTGTTTGTCAGCCCGATCCAGATAAATCCTGATCTTGGGATTCTCTTTCAAAATCTTCGCATCAATAACCGGCTGCAACCAACTACCTCTTTCTAATTTGCTTCTTCTCTTCTGGTGGCAACAGAACCTTTGGATATGTCAATCTTGACCTTGTCCGCAATCTGGAGGCTGATAACATCATCAGTGATGCCAAGAATCACACCGTAAATCCCGCCTGTAGTAATGACCTTGTCCCCTTTTTTCAAACTGGCCCGCATGTCTAGCAACTGCTTCTGCTGCTTCTGTTGCGGACGGATCAGGAGAAAATAAAAAATAATAAAAATGAGAACCAAAACGATCAGTGATGCACCAAAGCCTCCACCTTGCGGCTGACCACCTGTTGGACTTGCAGCCATGGCCAAAACCATACTCAGCATAAAAAAACTCCTTTTCAATTAACGAGGGGTTAGCAGGAGTTAGTGTCTAGGGAGAAATACCCTAAGCACTAACCCCTATTCCCTAGACTTTCATTCCCATTGACCGGGGAGTGCAGGAAATCCTGCCAAAAATCAAGAAAGTGTCCTTCCCGAATGGCCTTGCCAATTCTCTTTACGAGTTGAATGTAAAAATAAAGATTATGTATTGTGTTGAGAATACAGGCCAAAATTTCTCCGCTTATATAAAGATGCCTTAAGTAAGCACGGCTGAAATTCCGGCATGTATAGCACTCACAGAGGGGGTCCGGGGGGGAAGTGTCCCGGGTGTATTGGGCATTTTTAATGGTCAACCTTCCCTGTGAGGTGAATAAACAACCGTTTCGAGCATTTCGAGTAGGAAGTACGCAGTCAAACATATCGACGCCGGAGGCAATGCAATGGAAAATATCTGCGGGCATGCCCACGCCCATTGCATAGCGAGGACGATCTTCAGGTAAAATTGAAGTGGTAAAATCAATGACATCGTAAGCAGTCTCAATAGGCTCACCTACCATTAATCCGCCTATGGCATACCCATCAAAGTCCATCGGAAGCAGCGCCTTGGCACAATGCTCACGCAATTGCTTGTAGGTACTCCCCTGAACAATCCCGAAAAGCGACTGTCCCTTTTTATTCCCCTTCTGATGCTCCTCTTGGCAGCGTCTGGCCCAATCTATAGTCATTTTTATGGAATTCTCCGCATATTCATAGGAAGCCGGATACGGAATACATTCATCAAAAGCCATAACAATATCGCTGCCCAGCAATTGCTGGATGTTTATCGAATCTTCGGGACGAATAAAATGCTTACTTCCATCAAGATGAGAGCGAAAGGTCGCTCCTTCGGCAGTGAGGTCAAGGCTTTTACCCAGGCTCAGGATCTGAAACCCTCCGCTATCGGTCAAAATAGGGAGATTCCAGTTCATAAACCTATGTAATCCACCCATAGAATCAATAAGTTCTGCCCCAGGACGCAAATAAAGATGATAGGCATTTCCCAAGATAATCTCGCTGCCAACGCACAGCAAACTTTCAGGAGTCATGGCCTTGACTGTAGCCTGCGTTCCAACAGGCATAAACACCGGGGTTTGCACCTTCCCGTGGGGAGTCACAAATTCTCCTGATCGAGCTTTCGTTTGCTTATCCTGAGTCACCACCCTAAACCTGAGCGACAAACTTCCTCCACCATACTGTTATACTATAGAATATGATATTTTTATTAATTGAATTTTACTAATAACCTTCCCCGTTGTCAACATGAATACTCTGAGCCCTTAAAACCGATGACAGAAAGGCTCTTGTTTCTATTGCATGTTCGTCCCCACACTGGGGCGAACACACTAAGATTTATGAAAGGTAGCATTTCGAGAAGGTAAGGGGGTGAGTTTTAATCAATAGATAAACCGGAAGGGTTCTCCGGTACGCTTAAACTTCCATGATCTCCTTCTCTTTTGCGAGAGATGATTCTCCAACTTTCTCTATGTAAAGGTCAGTGATTTTCTGGATCTCTTTCAAGGCATTATGATGTTCATCCTCAGTAATCTCTTTGGACTTTTCCATCTCTTTCAGTTTATCATTGGCCTCCCGGCGGATAGTTCGAATAGAGACTTTTGCGTCTTCAGAGATATTGCGAACAGTTTTAGCAAGCTTTTTTCGCCGCTCTTCCGTGAGCATAGGTATGCTCAACCGAATAACCTTGCCGTCGTTCGTTGGATGAACACCAATATCTGATTTTAAAATGGCCTTCTCAACTTGATTAAGAACGGAAATGTCCCATGGTTGAATTATCAGTGTCCGGGCCTCCGGAGTTGATATTGAAGCCATTTGATTTATGAGAGTGGGGGTTCCGTAATAATCAACCTTAATCCCATCCAGCAAGGCGGAGGAAGCTCTCCCCGTACGGACCTGGGTGAATTCTTTCCGCAAAGTTTCCATGCGCTGGGTCATCTTTTTTTCTATCTCATCATATATCGGTAACCGCATTCTTAATCTCCTCTGACAATCGAGCCGATTTTTTCTCCTAAAACAATCCTTCTAATATTCCCCTTTTCCTTAAAGTTAAACACAATGATAGGCAAGCGGTTATCCATGCACAGAGAAATAGCTGTATTGTCCATGACACTCAGTTGCTTCTTCAAAACGTCCATGTAAGTCAGCTCTTCGTATTTGGTAGCATCTTTATCTTTTAAAGGGTCGGAACTGTACACGCCATCCACCTTGGTAGCTTTGAGAATAACGTCCGCACCAATTTCAATAGCTCGCAACGCAGCAGCCGTGTCTGTGGTAAAATAGGGATTTCCCGTTCCTCCCGCCAGAATGACGACCCGGCCTTTTTCCAGATGACGAATGGCCCTGCGGCGAATATAGGGCTCCGCTAACTGGTGCATCTCGATAGCAGTCAGAACTCGTGTATAGATGCCCAGTTTTTCCAGAGCCCCCTGCAAGGCCAGTCCGTTGATAACGGTTGCCAACATCCCCATGTAATCTGCCGAGGTCTTCTCAACGCACTCAACCTCTCCCGAAGAACCACGGTAGATGTTACCTCCTCCGATCACCACGGCAATCTCTACACCCAATTCCCTTACCTCTTGAATCTCATCCGCTATTCCGGTCACCGTCGTATTATCGATTCCGTAGGACCGTTCACCTTTTAACGCCTCTCCACTAAGTTTCAACAAGATCCTTCTGAAACGTCTTCTGTCCATCATCAATTAATCACCATCTCGTCTGAACCTTTGAAAAACCTGTTGGATCTATTCACTTTTCTCTCCAAGCTCGTAGCGGGCAAACCGGGAAACTACGATATTTTCGCCAAGTTGGGAAATTTTGTCCGCAATAAGGGATTTGACTGTTTTGGAATCATCTTTAATAAAGGGCTGATCCAGTAAGCACACCTTGGCAAAAAAACTCTTATCCATTTTCCCTTCAATAATTTTTTGCAGCATTTCCTCAGGTTTCTTGATGTCCCCCATTTGTGCTTTGACAATTTCTTTTTCTTTCTCAACGCATTCAGTAGGCACATCCTCTCTGGATACGTAGATTGGCCTGGAAGCTGCAATCTGCATGGCAATATCCTTGCTCAGCTCCTGGAAGGCTTCTGTCCTGGCCACGAAATCCGTTTCACAATTGACTTCTACCAATACCCCGATTCTCCCGTTCCCGTGGATATAAGAAAGAACTGCCCCTTGAGAGGTTGCCCGTCCAGCCTTTTTGGCTGCAGTGGCCATTCCCTTCTTCCGTAAATGTTCAATGGCTTTTTCCAGATCCCCATCCGTCTCTTCCAGGGCTTGTTTGCAGTCCATAAAACCAATGCCGGTTTTAGTCCGCAATTCCTTTACCTGTTGAGCTGAAATAGTCATTCAATCCTCCCTCTTTTTTATCGCATTAAACTGCTATTGAGCAGCGGAACGAGTCTCCTGTTCATCTTCTGAGTCTGATTGTTCATCCTGCTCATTTCTTGAAGCCATCTCAGCATTGGCCATAAACTCGGCACGTCCCTCGACAACAGCATCGGCAATTTTGCTGGTGATCAATTTGATCGAACGAATTGCATCATCATTACCAGGAATTACGTAATCAATACCTTCCGGGTCACAATTGGTATCTACAATGGCGATGACAGGAATTTCCAGCTTGTTGGCCTCATTAACGGCAATCCTTTCCCGTTTGGGGTCCACCACGAACACTGCACCAGGCAATCTATCCATGTCCCTGATGCCATCCAGAACTTTCTTCATCTTCTCATATTGCTTTTCCAGCCTCAGGACTTCCTTTTTGGTCAGAGATTCAAAAATTCCATTCGCTTTCATCTCCTCCAGCTTTTTCATCCGATCGATGCTTTTCTGGATTGTCGCAAAATTGGTCAGCATTCCGCCTAACCACCGATGTCGGACATAAAACATCTCGCACCGTTGACTCTCCTCAAGGATAGAGTCCTGAGCCTGCTTTTTCGTACCAACAAAAAGCACAGTCTCTCCCTCGGCAACCACGGAACGAATGAATTGATAGGAATCCTTAAATTTACGCAAGGTCTTTTGGAGATCGATTATATAGATCCCGTTTCTCTCTCCAAAAATGTACTTCTTCATCCGTGGATTCCATCTCTTTGATTGGTGGCCAAAGTGGACGCCTGCCTCTAGTAGTTGTTTCATTGACACTTTAAGCAATAATGACACCTCCCCTTATTTTAAGGTTAATGGTTTACCGCTGGTAAACGCTTAAGAGCTTGGGCCATTGAGCGCTTAGGCACTTGAGTGCCTTGTCGCTTAGGCGCTTTGCTTATGCAACGGTATAAGCTCTTAAGCAGCGGTATAATTTAGATATAGCGACTATAAAATATAGCATATAAGAGGAACTTCTGCAAGAATTATTAAGGATTGTTCAGGATTGTTCAGGATTGTTACTTGATTGTGATGGAATTCAGATATTCCCTGGAGTTGCCCATGCTGAGACAATATGCGCGTGATCAGCCAATATTTAGGATGCGTACCGCCTCTTGAATTGTTACCTTATCTTGTGTCTCTGGCTCAATCATGGCGTTAAGTCTCCTATTTGATACATTTGTAAGGCCAAATTCGTCTAATGGTCGAATTATTATTCTGAGCTGATCATAATCACGGTGGTTGGATAGTGGTTGGATAAATGTATGAGGAGAAAAAATCATGGCCGATAGAGAGAAAAAAGTTTCAGAAAATGTAGACGGTCTTTTTTACGTGGATGAAAGCTGTATCCAGTGCGGTAATTGCGCTGAGATTGCCCCTGAAAATTTTATCCAGGGGGAAGAATATTACTATGTCTATAAACAGCCTGAAAATGACGTGGAGACAGAAAACTGTCAGCAGTCCCTGGAGGAATGTCCGGTAGATGCCATTGGAGATGATGGGGAAGAGTGAAAGGTAAAGGGTGAGGAGAATAGAAGAATACAGGGGAAGATAGTATTCAAGGATTCATGATGAACGAAAAGGAAATGGGAATTGAATCAATCACTCGATCAGGTAAAAAATTTTATTCGGTAGCATACAATCTTGACTAATGGGTAATGCCGATCAGGAAGGATTTCCTCATCTGGCTATGGAAAGCGGGACTCGGCTGGTCAGGGAGAAAACAATTGAGTTTGAAAGCTGGTTTTGCCTGTCTACCATCAGAAAAAGGATAAAAGGGAAAGATAACACGAAGTGCTCCACCCCCGACCATCTGCTGATGGGAGGAGGTGGAGCAGCAAGCATTATTTTCATTCAGCTCAAATCAATGGTCAGGGAAAAGGAAGCCCTGGCACCTGACACTGTCAGCCGATAAAAGCCGGATCTCTGATTTCAACCGACTTATCGAAGAGGGCTGATTTCCTTGAAAGAGCCCTTTTGCATCGCTTGAATAGATTACGATAAACAAGGCTATCATAGCTACAACAAAGAAGGTAAGGCTGAAAAGAATAAAAGCAAAAATAAGATTTTTGTCTGAATTATTAAAAGATTGACGCATATATATCCTTAATGAAAAGTTACTGAATTTCTTGACCAAATAAGAGATTTTTTGAGATAAAGAGAGTCAGTCTTTTCATGACAGGATAATAGTGGTTAAAAGAAAGATGGGAAAATAAACACGGTTAAGAGTTTCAAGGTTATGGTAAGATTGCCCTAACAATGAGAAGGTATTCATGAACCACGGAATCGTTGTGTATAGGACCACTGTTTTACTTGGCGTCAATTCATAGAGCGGTCCGTGGATCCTCTTGCTTAAGGTAAGATTAAAATCCAAAACCTCGTCGGGCAACAGATTATGGCAGTGCACATAATTGAGGATACTCAAAGAGAAAAAAATAAGAAGCGTGAAAACTACAGGTAAGACTGCCTTCCTCATTATAGATAATCTATAGCTATATATACTGCAAGAAATCTTCATTTTGCCGGGGTTTATAAAAACACTTGGGGTCGATTAATGCCAGTCTGAATACGTTCATAATCTACATAATAGCATATTTATTCAAGCAATTTCGATGCCGCATTTCTTTGGTTGTTCAGGCTGCTTATAAGCCAATAAAAAGAATAGATAAAGGAGGATTCAACGGCGAGATACTATGAAAAAAAATGCATAAGCTGCAAGATGATGCAACAAATCCTTTCTCATCGCCCTATGAGAAGGTAATTCTTCCTGCATCCCCGACATCTACATGCAGGAGCTGGCTGGCGCTGGCTTTATTGGCAAAGATTTCCAGGTTCCCCGTACTTCCGAAAATGGCTCCAACCTGCGAGGCTTTATTCATGGCAGCATAGTGAGTTTGCAAACAGTTCACGGTCTGAGAGGCAATTTCCAAAAGAAACCGATGCTCTTGCCCTTGATTTCGTGCTTGCCCTTGATCTTGTGATATCTCCTTTAAGAAAAAATCCTGCCCGATGCTGGTGATCAGGTTGCCAAAAGTATCAATATGAACGATCTGAAACTCGAAAACATGCGGGGCAAGACAACATGGTTTTGGAACTTCGAGCTGCAGGTAATCCTGAATCCTGGGGCCAAAGGCGTGAGGGGAAAGACCGGTAGAAAGCCAGGCTGCTGCAGGGGCAAAGATATCACGGCCGTGAAAGGTCTGGCTGATTTCAGACCGGAAGTAGTGCCTGTCGGTCAGGTGAAATACCTGAAGGTCAGGCTGTTCCTGATACAGATACGATAGAACACCGTTATCCGGAGCCACAAAGAAAAATTGAGGAGTCTGAACCAGAATGGGCCTTCTCATGCTGCCGACACCAGGATCAACGACCACTACGTGGATAGTCCCTGCTGGAAAGTACCGATAAGAGCTGCTCAGGAGAAAAGATGCTTCTGGAATACGGTGAGCTGGAACCTGGTGACAGAGGTCCACGATCCGCACTTTGGGATTGATGCTGAGGATGACTCCCTTCATGATGCCGACAAAGGGGTCACCAAAGTCTGTGGTTAGGGAAATGATGGGCTCATGAATTTCTGACGAGATCATTTCTGGTACGGTCATTTCTGACACGGTCAGTATACCCCGGTTTTCAAATCACTCGGATTGTCAAACCTTGGCAGGTTGTGCAACCTCTGTATAAATCTCAGGCCGACGATTCTTTAAGAAGGACCATCCCTTTCGGACCTCGTCAATCAAGCCAAGATCAATATCAGCCATAATAATGCCATCGTGGGGACTGCTGGGCTTCATCATCGGGTTGCCATCAGGATCAATACAAAAGGTGCGGCCATAAAAATTCTGATCAGCCGCCTGCTCCTGACCGACCCGGTTGACGCGGAAGCAGAAGAGTCCGTTGGCAATGGCATTGGCCGAGATCATTCTTTCCCATTTGTGTAAAGAGCCAACCGATGAACATGCAGTTGGGCAAAAAATAATCTGAGCCCCTTTCAAGGCTAAAATCCTGGACCCTTCCGGAAAAAAATTATCCCAGCACATCTGTATGCCTATGGTGCCTAATTGCGTGCGGAAAACGGGAAACCCCAGGTTTCCGGGAGAAAAATAATGGGTCTCTTCCCAAAACGGAATCTCGGGAAGATGATTTTTCCGATACACACCCAGGAGCACGCCATTTTGATCAATAACCGCGCAACTATTATAATAGACATCATTTTCCTTCTCGAAGATAGGAGCGATGATGACCATCTGAAGCTCTTTGGCCTTATGTTTCAGAGTCATAATTAAGGGGCCATGAATCTCTTCGGCCAGTTTAAAGTTTTCCTGATCTTTGCTTTGAGGGAACCAGTGGGTGTGGAATAACTCCTGGAAACAGACCATCTTGGCCCCACCCTCCGCAGCCATCTGCAGCATGCAAAGGGCTTTCTGGACATTTTGCTCCGTATCGACATGGCACTTCATCTGGATTCCGGCAACTTTTATCAAGATTCTTTCTCCTTCACTTCCCCTCCCCCTTCTCAAAAGGAAGGGGAATGCACCCCCTCTCCCCTGTGGGGAGAAGTCTGGGGTGAGGGGTCTTGCGTGATTACGTCTTTATTGTCCGCAGCATTTCTTATATTTCTTCCCGCTCCCGCACACGCATAGGTCATTTCGGCCTATCTTCGGCTCTTTTCTCTGGATAGGCGCCTGTTTCTCACCGCTGGCAGCATAGGCAGACTGGTTGATCTCTCGCTGTACTTTCGTTCTTCTACGCCGCTCACGCTCTTCTTCCTCGTGATGCTCCTGAACCATCATTGTTTTTCTCTGCGTCTCTGTTTCTCTTTGCATCTGTACACCTGTATATGTATGTCTGTGTCTCTGTGTCTTAAATGGTTTCTTTTATCTCTGTGGTTGCATTTATGCGTCAATAAACCTTTTATGGTCGATGGTTTATTGTCTGCTTATGGTCGATTGCTTATTGTCCGCAGCATTTCTTATATTTCTTCCCGCTCCCGCACGAGCATAGGTCATTTCGGCCTATCTTCGGCTCTTTTCTCTGGATAGGCACCTGTTTCTCACTCCCGGCAGCATGGGCAGCCTGGTCGACCTCTCGCTGTACTTTCATTCTTCTACGCCGCTCCCGCTCTTCTTCCTCGCGATACTCCTGAACCATAAAGAGGTGCTGAATGGTCTGTTCCTTAATTCGGGTAATCAGGTCGTTGAATAGTTGAAACCCTTCCTTCTTATACTCGATCAGGGGGTCCCTTTGACCATATCCCCTCATTCCGATTCCCTCTTTGATATGGTCCATTTCCAGCAGGTGGTCTTTCCATTGTATATCGATGGATTGGAGCATGATGATTTTTTCCAGGTGCCGCATCATGGGGCTGGTGATGATCTTTTCCTTCTGTTCATAGTTGGCTAAAATTGCTGCAAAAATTTGATCGTACAATTTTAGCTGTGAAATATCCCCATCCAATTTGCTCAGGTCATATCTTAAGCAGAACTGCTTGATCAGGGCATTGTTCAGCCCCTTGAGGTCCCAATCTTCAGACCGTCCGGTGTGGGAAGTATAGGCAGCCAGAGTATCATCCAGGCAATCCCCAACCATATGGTCAATGAGGGCTTTCAGATTATCCCGGTCCAGCACCTGCCGCCTTTGCTGATAAATGACCTCTCTTTGTTTGTTCATGACATCGTCATATTCCAAAAGGTGTTTTCTGGCGTCGTAATTCTTGCCCTCCACCTTTTCCTGAGCATTTTCAATAGCTTTGCTGATCATATTATGCTCGATCGGTTGTCCATCGTCAATGCCCAGCTTATCCATGACTTTGCCAATCATTTCTCCGCCAAAGATGCGCAGAAGATCGTCATCTAAAGACAGGTAAAACCGGGAAGATCCGGGGTCTCCCTGACGGCCCGCTCGTCCACGGAGCTGATTGTCGATCCGCCGGCTCTCATGCCTTTCCGTACCGAGAATGTGCAGCCCTCCCAAGGCTGCTACTCCCTCTCCCAGCACAATGTCCGTCCCTCGTCCGGCCATATTGGTGGAGATGGTCAGTGCCCCTCTTTGGCCTGCCTGGGCAACAATTTCCGCTTCCTTTTCATGGTGCTTGGCATTCAAGACATTATGGGGAATACCCTTTCGTTTGAGCAGCTCATGGAGATGCTCGGACTTTTCAATGGCAATAGTTCCCACCAGAACCGGTCGCCCTATCTTGTTCAATTCCTCTATTTCAGCGATGACCGCATTGAATTTTTCCCGTTCTGTCTTATAAATAACGTCCGGATAGTTGGTCCTTCTCAGTGGTTTGTTCGTGGGTATAACGATAACATCCAGATTGTAGATTTTCCGAAACTCCACGGCTTCGGTATCGGCAGATCCGGTCATACCGGAGAGTTTTTCGTAAAGGCGGAAATAATTCTGAAAGGTAATGGTAGCCAGAGTCTGATTTTCCTCAGCCACCTTGACCCCTTCCTTGGCCTCAAGTGCCTGATGCAGCCCGTCGCTATATCTTCTGCCGGGCATCAGCCGACCGGTAAATTCATCGACAATAAGCACTTCGCCTTCTTTGACCACATAGTCCACATCTTTTTTGAACAGCTTATGAGCCTTCAGGGCCTGCTCAAGGTGGTGGATGGTATCCAGATGCTTGGCAGACAGCATACCCTCCTGACTCTCCTGCTGTTCGTACAAATCGTGAATTCCCAGTGCCTGCTGGGCCTTGATGATTCCTTCATCGGTAAGCGTGACGGTTCGCTTCTCTTCATCTATCTCATAATCCTCATCACGATTAAGCCGGGGAATAATCCGGTCAACCAGGCTATATTCGTCCGTAGATCCTTCGCTGGGGCCGGAAATAATCAGAGGCGTCCGGGCCTCGTCAATAAGAATGCTATCAACCTCATCGACAATGGCAAAATAGTGCCTTTTCTGGGCATAGTCGGAGAGAGCGAATTTCATATTATCCCGCAGGTAATCAAATCCGAATTCATTATTGGTTCCGTAAGTGAGATCGCATCGGTAAGCCTGCTGCCGCTGTTTGTCATCCATGTCATGAACAATCAGTCCTACGCTTAAGCCGAGGAATTTATAGATTTCTCCCATCCACTCGCTGTCACGTTTGGCCAGATAGTCATTGACAGTAACAATATGGACTCCCTCACCAGTAATGGCGTTTAAGCAGGCCGGAAGTGTGGCCACGAGGGTTTTTCCTTCTCCGGTAGCCATTTCAGCGATATTCCCCTCATTCAGGACCATTCCTCCCATGAGCTGGACATCGAAATGCCTCATTTTCAGGACCCTTTTGCCTACCTCGCGGGTTACAGCAAAGGATTCGCAGAGAATTTCATCCAGGATCTGCTTTCTTATCTTGGCCATTTCTTTATGGATTCTCTCTGACTCCACTTTTTCCTTAAGGTCAAGAGGATTGAGCTGAGCTGTACGTGCATCATCAATCCCTGCCTCAGCTTTCATCTTTTGCAGTTTTTCCTGGTAAATTTGCCTGAATTTATCAGTCCTGGCCCGAAGTTCGTCATCACTTAAAAGGCTTATCTCCGGCTCAAGAGCATTTATTCCCTCTACGTTGGCGGTGAGCCGTTTGATTTCCCGTTGATTTTTACTCCCTACAATCTTGGTTAAAAAAGTTTGGAACATAATACCATAGTCCTCATTAAGTAAGAGTCAGTCTTCTCAGCATTAGCTTTGAAAAAGCTCGCGGTTGAACGTGCACAAAGGTTTCAGGAATTTAAAAGCCTCTTAGAAGCTTTAGCTTATGAAGTATATTATCTATAGCTCACGTTGCGGGTTATGAGTTTCGGCTTACGAGATGGGCACGCAACAACTCTCTCCCCGTGCCCAAAATCACGAATGGCTATATTCTGCGGCATATAAATGACGTATAAATATTGACAAGATAGTTTT
>Ga0307378_10005055_pt1 | contig 18503 bp, 14 predicted proteins | sample UN1MG_FD_202238 | JGI IMG/M metagenome (GOLD analysis project Ga0307378, IMG submission 202238) | Soil microbial communities from Risofladan, Vaasa, Finland - UN-1 | ecosystem: Environmental > Terrestrial > Soil > Coastal area > Acid sulfate soil | place: Finland: Risofladan, Vaasa | collected... | reverse complement strand
ATATCAATCTCAGTTAATTAAAGCCGATTGTCCATTAATGTTATTCTGCGAAAGCAGGAATCCAAGACCTTTATCCTTTAGATTGGCAATCACAGTATCGGTTCTTTCTTACTGAAATCATTATAAGAGCCTCTTTCTATTGTTTTTTTGTTACTTCTGAGGGATCAACTGCCTTTTTAAGAGTGAGGGCAGTATTAATGAACGAGGACAACGAATATATGCAGCAGTTAGTTTCCGAGGCTCGCTCGGGCAGCCGGTCAGGCATGGGACATCTGGCCGTTGTCGTGTGGGAGCGTCTGTATCCGTTTGTCTTACACACCACCTGGAACCACGACCTGACGGAGGATATCTTACAGGAAACTCTGATGACCGTAATTCTCCGGCTCACTTTCCTGCGTGAAACCCGCAGATTCTGGCCGTGGGTGTATCGTATCGCCCGGAATAAAATCCGGGACAATCTCAGACACCGCCGGCTTCAGTCCAACGCCAAGGCAGCGCTGCTTCGCAACCATTCAGAAAACATACACACAGGCAGCCAAAGCCTTCTGGACGCCAGGATTCACGAGGAGACACTCCGTCAACTCTCAGACATGGTCGAACAGCTCAGCTACCAGCACAGAGATGTCCTTCACCTTCGATGCTACGAGCAGATGCCCTACGCCGAGATCGCATCCCTGACACGCTCGACGCCCCAGAGGGCCCGCGCCCGATTCCACCGCGCCAAGAAAACCCTCAAAGCCCACTTGCTGTAGAAAATCAAATATCAAAGATTAAAATGTAAAATCGAGCTTTGGTTGTTGCTGTTTGATTTGTCAGCCGTTCTTCGGCCAGAATTTTTTTAGGTACTCGATGCTCTTGCGGGCAATGGTCTCGGGGTCGGGATCGTATTTGAAGACTTCGACGCTGAGCCACTTGTCCCATCCGACATCCTTTATCGCCCGGGCAATAGGGGCATAGTCCACATCCCCCATACCCGGCCCGTAAAGATTGGAATCGTTAACGTGAAAATGACCAATGTCCCCGACCTTCACCGAACGGATAATATCAGGTACAGGCATCGATTCCGAGCACATCGCCTTAACGTCGAGGTGAATCTTCAGGCTGGGATGATTGATCTGTCGTACCATTTTCATCCCTTCGGCAACGGTGTTTATAAAATCCGTCTCCTCGGGTGAAAGAGGCTCCAGACAGATGGTCAGGTCAAGCTCGTCCGCCTTGTCAAGCACACTGCTGAGCAGCTCCACCGCTCTTCGCCAGGCGCCTTCTCTGGTTTGTCCTGTCAGGATACTCCGCTGCTTTGGAGAGCCGAGCACCAGAACTCTGCCGCCCAGGTCTTTGCATAAATCAAGGAGGCAGGACAAGTAATCTCTTGTCCTGCCCCAGACTTGATTATCTTTTGTGGTCATGTGCAAACCCTTGGGACCGGCGAAAAGCCAGTGCAGTCCAACCATTTCCAGGCTGTGGTCTTCAAGGGTTTGCCGAATCTCTTTTCGCCGCTTATAAGTGACATCTTCAGCCGACGGCGCCAGTGTAAAGGGTGCTATCTCAATGCCGTGATAACCCAAGTCGCGAGCGGTTTCACAAATCTCGGCCATCGACCGGCCCTGGAACATCTCATTGCACAATGCAAACTTCATCAGACTTTGTCCGGCACTACAAAGGGCTCGCGGTAGTTGCGCTTGATGTACATGTTCGCCATCTCGCTGTTATCGCCGACGAAGACTTCCTTTTGAGGATCCATTGTCAGCATCGGGCCCATGGTAATCAGTTCTTTCTCAAGGTCCACCTCGTTTACCTTCAGATGTTCGACCATCCTGTCGAATGAATCCATCAAATACTCGTTGTCGATACAGTTCCTTGCCTCGCTGACTGACATCTTCCTGCCCAGCCGATAGGAGATGTTGCCCATGTGGCACAGAGCGCTTGAGAGGTGGCCTTTCTCGATGTCTGCGTTGAGTTCGCTGACCTTATGGCTGCGAACAGCGTCGATGAAGTTCTGGTGGTGATTGCCACCGCCGCCACCGGCGATCTGCTTGTCGGTTCGCTTGTCGTCGTTGCCCCAGACCCAGCCGCCGCCGTCGCCTGCGGCCCAATAGCCGTTCTCGCATTGCACGACAACGCCGATGTTGGTTCCTGTACGACGCCAGATGTCCATCGATTTGTCGCCCTTCTTGCGAGGCAGACCCCGAACCTCAAAAATCAGCGGTACGGGTTTGTAGTCGAAGAACACGATTTGCGTATTGGGCGTTTCACCGGCATCGTTTACTCTGAATCTGCCACCGAAACTCATTACGCGCGGCGCCAGCTTCGGATCACCCAGGGCCCAACGGCCAAGGTCCATCTCGTGAATTCCCTGGTTTCCAAGATCCCCGTTGCCTGTGTTCCAGACCCAGTGCCACTTATAGTGCAAATTCTCCCGTCGCAGCGGTTCCATATCGGCCGGTCCGCACCACAGATTGTAGTCGACACCCTCCGGCACCGGATTCGGGCCATTGGTCCCGTTTACTATCCCGTTAGTGCCTTCGAAACGGGCCTTGTAGCACAGAGAACGAACCCACTTTATATCGCCGAGGTTCCCATCCTGCATCCACTTGAAGGCGGTCGTATGTGCCTCGGAAGAGCGCTTCTGGGTCCCGGTCTGTACAATTCGGTCGTACTTGCGTGCGGCCTCGACCGCCTTGCGACCCTCCCATATCTCGTGCGAGATGGGCTTCTCGATATAGACGTCCTTGCCCGCCTGGCACGCCCATATCGTCACAAGCGAATGCCAGTGGTTTGGCGTCGCCGAGGAAATCGCGTCAATGCTCTTGTCCTCCAGCATCTCACGAACGTCAAGGTAGGTCTTGACCTTCTGTCCGTATTTCTTCTCGAAGTCGGCTGCCCGTTTTTCCACCTGAGATCTGTCCACATCGCAAATCGCCACAACGCGGACGCCTTCCTTCTCATTGAAATACTTGATGTGGTTGCTACCCTGACCACCTGTCCCGACGACAGCAAATCGCAGGTCGTTATTGGCGCCGCGGACGCGTGAATTAGGCCCGGCCAGAACCATTCCTGCCCCGACAGCCATCGAACTCCTGATAAAATCTCTACGACTTAACTTGCTCATAATACTTCTCCTATGTTTGATAAAACGATTTTCTGCCCTGCTAATATGTAACTTATTTTGTCGCCGCGTACTCGCGGTAATGCTCAGCCACCTTGCCCTGGTCCTGGTCGCCCTTATGGAACAAGAAGCGATATTTAAACGTCAGACTTTCACCGGCCGGGATCGTAATGTCACCAGTCCCGTCAGGCTTTTTTTCAAAGTCGTGTACGCCGAAAGGATTGGCCGCGAACAGTCCGTAATCACGAACGTGCCACCAGGTCGGATGCTTCGGATTATTCGGATGGTCAAAAATAGCCACGCCTACCGTCTGGCTTTTCACCGGCCCGTAGTAATCACACCACGCCGCACGTTTACCCCACGCATCACCATCGCGAATACCTTCACTGTTGATAATATGGCCTTTTCCGACTTTCCCCTTGAGCCGCATTGTAGGCGCCAATCGAATCGCCATCGATCCTTCTTTCGTATCACCCAAGACTACCTTGCCTTCGGATGCGTGTATCGTGATTTCGAAGTCCATAATCTGGCCGTCCGCTCGATTGTAGAATTTATGCGTTCGCGTGTCCGTGCAGATAATGCTGCCATCCAGGGCGACCCACTTATTCGTCGAGACAATCTCGCCCTTCTCGCGGCCGGAACTAACCTTCAGAAATTTGTCGTGAACGATCTTGCCGGACTTGCTTCCCTCGCCCCAGAAATCGTGCCCGTTTACGTTGCCGTGTGTAAACCACAGCGAGCGGTGATGGACATGGTCTTGCTTGTCGTCGCCCTCATCCAGACCTTCCTTCATCGGCCAGTGTCTGATGACCGGCTCGCCCGTTGGCCCGATGACCGGATAAAAGAAAGGCCTCGGGACATCCTGATAGTTGTACTCTGTAAACAGCTTGCCGTTTATCTCTACCCTTAGTTTCCTGTCGACATCGTCGATTTTAACACCGCCCCCTGATTTCGAGGCAGTTGAGCTTTTCGCCTTCTCGATCATTCCGAGCCAGACCTTTCGCTGTTCGGCCAGGGCCGCGACACGGTCCTCGGGCTCAGTTCGTGCCTCGAGGAGTATCCATCCATCGTAACCCATCGCCACAAGCAGGTTCATCAATCCCTGGTAGGGATAGCTGCCGATATTTAACTCCCGCACGTGGACCGTATCGCTGAAGCGATCTTTAACGAGATTGAAATTATGTTCCAGTCCATCTCCCTCGAGGTCCTGAGAATTACAATTCCAGCAGACGCCGACATTCGGATGTTCAGCCACATCCATAATCTCCTTCATAACAGGCAGCTGCGAGCATCCCCCGTGTACCTCGAGGCGAATCCGCTGACCATAGTCTGCTCCGAACCTTCCAAGCTCATTGAGTGATTTGCCAATCTGCTCGATTGTCTTAGCCTGCGAAACACCCTTGGGCAGGTCGTTCGGCTTGACCTTTATACCCGTACCGCCCACATCATGCGAAAGCTTAATATACTCCTTTGCCCCTTCGATATCACTCCGGAGCTTCGAAGCGTCGGTATGGTGAAAAGCGAAGTTTGTACCCGGACCAAGAAGCGTTACGGGGCTGTCGTTGAAACGCTTCTTCACATCCCGGCGCTGTTGCGGACTGAGGTTCGATTCGACACCGTGTGCGTGCTCGGTTCGCAGCTCAACACCCAGCACCCCGGTCTTTTCACAGTTGGCTATCAGCGTTGGCAGGTCCCAGTCCTTAGCCCACTGGTAGGTAACCAGACCAAACTGCATCGGTGTCAGTAACTTCATTGCCCGTGCCAGCCTCCCCAACGGCCCGGTCGAAACCACAGCGGCCCCGATATACATCGAATTTTTAAGAAAATCACGGCGTGTATTATTGACTATACTCATTTTATTCTCTCTCCGTACAAAAGTGTATAATGTCAAAGCCAAACAACGGCTCAATTTCTGGACGTTAAATCAAGAATATTCATACCCACTACTAAGCCCATCCTGACTGACGGCCAAAACCAAAAGTATCCCCGGTTAAAACACTTTTGTCAAGCGATTTCCCGGAAAAATAAAGGCTATTTAGCCACCCCCAATTTCCATCTCCAGGCAAATTTTCCCGGCGATTATTTGCCGTATGCTATATTTATCAGCTTTTCAGCAATTTTTTTGTCTGCTCGCGGATTGGCGATATCTTTGCACGCTTCTGCCATCTGTCGGCGTTTTTCATGGTCCGTCATCAAGTCTTTCAGCTTTTCCCACAGCCATTGGGCCCTGTCTTTTTCATCGGGTAAATCATCAACGATGACGGCCGCTCCAGCCGCGACCAGTTTGCCCGCATTTAGATATTGATGCCTGTCCTTATGATACGGGTAAGGCATACATATACTCGGCGCCGCTGTCACTGCGTACTCGGCGACGCTGAGGGCCCCGCTTCTACCGACAACCAGATCAGCCGCAGCCAAAAGGTCCGCCATGTCATCAAAATATCCCAGGACCTTATGGCTGATCTTCGCATCATCATACCTTCCGGCAACTTTTTCAAAATTGCCCCGACCTGTAAGATGAACTATCTGCCAGTCGTCCGCGAAAGCTTCCAGGTTTTTTAGCAGGGAACATACCGTTTTGTTAATATTTTCCGAGCCGCTCGATGCGCCTGTTATAAGCAAAATCTTCTTTTCTCTATCAAGAGATAACTGCTCTATCGCTTTATTCGGCTGCGGATTACTAAAACTGCTTCGCAGCGGGCAGCCGACCACGCTGACATTCGGTTTTCGTTTAGCGAAATATTTCCCTGTTTCTTCAAACTGAACGAATATTTCGTCCGCCCAGCGAGCGATTATCTTGTTCGCCCGCCCGGGCACAATATCAACATTCAAAAGAGCGATCGGCACTTTGCATTTATGCCCGGCCAGGCAAACCGGTCCCGACACAAATCCTCCGACACCTACGATAACGGCTTTGTCAGTTTCACTAATCGCTGCTTTTGCAATCCTGTAACTTTCAAGAAACGAACTGAAGAAGTCGATGAGTTGCCTGGCGCCAACGGAAAAAGCCCTGGCAGGCAGGATGGTATATTCAAAGCCGGTCTGCCCGAGGATGTGTTTATCGATACTGCGGCCGCTGCAGAAAAAATGTATCTTCGCAGTCGGCTCGATTCTGGTTATCTGCTCGGCTACAGCGACGGCAGGATATATATGTCCCCCAGTACCCCCGCCGGCAAAGAAAAAACTTTTATCGCCCATAATTTGAGCATCCCTGCAAATACGTAAAGCTCAAGTCCGTACGAAGCCCGTCAGGCTCAATTACCACTTCAGCTATTGCTGCTCCTCAAGGCCGGCTCCATCATGCCGAAAATACTATATCTGTCTTTCACGGGCATTATAATCTTCAAAATCGTCCATGGCCAGAAAATCACCCGTGGCAAAATCCCGGCTCGACAAAAGCTGAGGCTCGCCAGTTGTTGTGAAATTCTGGTTGGTTCGGTCATAAGTTACATTCGTGTAATCCCGGTATGCCGGAGTAAAGGCAACGCCTTCTTTTGACGGAGTGATCAGGCCCGACCAGCCGAGAGGTACAATCAGGCTGTAGCAACCTGCAGAATCAGTAGTGCCGGAACCGCCGCCGTTATTCGCCGATACAGTCACATCAGGAACTCCGGTGCCGTCGGGCGTTCTCACGCAGCCGGATATAATCTGGCTTCGCGTCCCCGTGTAATTTCGATTGGTCCTATCATAAGAGACAGGTCTGTAATTTCGAACCGCGGGACTGAAACTGTAACCTTCTTTTGATGGAGTGACCTGGCCTTTCCAGCCGTAGGTTACAGTTATGCTGTAGTAGCCGAGGTAATCGGTCGTGCCCGAACCGCTGCCGTCGTTTGTTGTCAGAGTCACTCCTGAAATTCCCGAACCGTCGGGGCTGCGCACATATCCGGTTATTGACAAAGTTCGAACCGGCGGCCCTGTTCCGGTGTAGCCCTGGTTAGTGAAATCAAAAGAAACATCTTCATAGTCACGGTATGCCGGATTGAAGCTGAAATTGTTTTTTGTCGCGGTGACTCGACCCGACCAGCCGCGCGGCACAACCAGTCTGTAGTAGCCCGTAAAATCAGTTGTGCCCGAACCACCGCTGTTGTCCGCCGAAACAGTCACCCCGAAAATTCCCGAACCGTCCGGGGTATTCACAAAACCGGATATAGTCCGGGTCTGTGTTCCCGTGTAATTTATATCAGTCAGATTATAAGTAACATTCATAAAGTCCCGGTGCACGGGTGTAAAACTATGAGCAGCCTTCGAAGGCGTCACCAGTCCCGACCAGTCATAGGGCACAGTCAGGCTGTAGCAGCCGTCGGTACCGGTAGTACCCAAGCCGCCGCTGTTGCTCGCCGAGACGGTCACTCCCGAAATTCCCGAACCGTCGGAGGTTCGGACACAGCCGGACAATGTATAAGTCTGTGTTCCCGGCAGGTCTGCGGCCACAATGACCGTCAACGACCAGTAATTCAATTTTCCCGTATTTCCGATGGAATTGTCTTTGACTTCCAGCTTCCATATACCGTTGATGTCTTTTCCATAAAAACTGCTGAGATTTCCTTCAGGGTGATATCGCCCCGAGAACGGCGCCGAGCCATCCGTAATCGGTAATTGCTCCTCATGGTCGAGTATCGTTCCCGAAAAATCCCGCCCGTCATTGCCTATGCCGCTGAACAATGTCACTCGTGTATTGTCCGGCGCGATAAGATACACTTCCAAATCGCCGTCAAACGTATGACTGATATCCAGCTCGACATCCAGATCAACAATTACAGCCCGTTCAGCGATATCCAATATCGAAGTTATCGTATCATCGTCCGGGATTTCCATCGAATCGGCCGCGAGATATTCAAAACGGTTGCTGATGCCCTTAAAGTTAATTGCCCATCTATTTCCCGAAACGTCATTAAAATCCGTCGATGTCCCCGTATCCACCCGGTCAGATTCAAATTCGTACCCTGGCCTGGTGACGTTTATGATGTACTTCGAACCCGAGTCAAGTCCCACCAGGGCATAGATGCCTTTGCTGTCGGTCTCATCGGTGTATATGTCACCTTCAGGTTCTTCCTGCGGGGCCGCCGTGACAATTGCGCCGCTGACAGGGCCGCCCAGGCTATCTGTGACCCGGCCGCTGATTATCTCACCTTTAACCGCCCTGCCGCTACCGGATTTAAATATATTATAAACACACTGGTTGACCGATGTGTACTGCCTGAAAGAGACATTTACCTCCGGCAGTGCATACCAGATATCATACTGTCCCGACCAGCCCATATTAAGATGATGGTACAGGGTTGAAACGTTATAGCCGTACCCGTCGGCCAAAACTGCATGCGCCGCACCCTGGCCCAAAATACCGAGGATTACAGGATTGCCGGCGTCGAGATTGGGATTGATCATTTCAGTCAGCCCCCCAATCAGATCATCGCCGCTCCGGCTATATCCACATACGGCATTTTCATACTGAAAGGTCTTCACAAGCGCCTTGCACGCCTTATACAGGGATGCGGCTGAGGCCGTTTGGGAATATTCCATATTTACGGAAATACCCGCATCATAGCAAAGAGCTCCGATGGCCCTGCACTCATTGACGTCCGTCCCGCCATTTGGCCTGAGTGCCATCCTGTCCCATTCATAAGCTCCATTTTCACCAGTACCGCCGAGCATCTCCACGGCCACTTCGGCAAGCGGCTCGAACTTACCGTTTTCTATTGCCCCTACTTTGACAAGGCATGGGTCATTCGCTGCGGCTTCCACCCTGTCGGGGTACTTGTGATAGCGAATCAACTGGGCCATGGCCGTGGCGATGCAGCCGCAGGGATAGTTATTAATATTGCCTTCGTCCCATAAGACCTGATTATCCACAATTCTCGGCGTGTAATAGTTATAGCACGCCTTGCCGCCGGCACCACCCTGGTTCCACCGGCTCTGCACAAGCGCATCGACGCGAATATCGGAGATTGAGCTCTTTCCCGTCGCATTCAGCAAACCTCCGGTATTCTCGGCCAGGGAGATAAATAATCGCCACTTCTTCTGAGTCTCAAAAAGCGGCGCCGCCTTAGTCAGTGCCTGCAGGCCGAACGTGCTTTTAACCGATGCGATTCGTCCATTAAGGTCATTAGTCACCAGCGCCCCCAAAGGATTTTCAACCGAAGGGTCAAAAAATCCGTCGTCGGCAAAACCGATAATCGGCTCAATCAAATCGTCCGCCGAGACAATAACAAATCCGGCCGGCTGCAAATAAACGATATAATAAACCGGCTCGCCATCGTCATTAGTGAAGGTCTCGACATCGCCTACCTGACGGGCTGCAGGTGTACCAAGCGGCTGCGGATCGACTTTGAGCCAGCCTCCAACTATCTTTTCAGCCTCGTCCGCTGTTGTAGGGCGCGCCCACAGACTGCTGCATAACTGCAGGACCGCCAAAACAGCCAGAAGAACGATGCTTTTGTGTTTCACTTTCACGTCTCCTCAACAATCTTTAATATTTATGGTGAACCTGATGCCTGGGGGGTATTGGTGATGTAAGAACCATATAAACTCAAATAACATGTATTGTACGCCTTTTTCTTTTCTCATCGCCGCTCACCGCAGAAAATCGAAAAGCCAACAAAAATATACCGCCTTAACCCTTATCGTCAAGAAAACTTCCCAAAACCACTCATAAAATGAGTGTTTGTCCTTATGTTCACGTTAAATTTCATTGCGAAGCCTGCTGCAGTTCGTGTAATATATCCATCAAATGTTCTGTATACCTCTATTATAACAGATTGAATGCTCAGATTAGAAATTTTGGAGTCCCGAATGAAGAATAAAATTTTGTTCCCTGTCTTATTACTGACCATTGCTGTTATTACCGGCTGTCGAACCGAGATGAAAAAAGAGGCTAAAATCCCCTACGACAGGCCCCTGCTGCCCGGCCAGTCCGCCTTGCGAAAGATTACAAATCCATACGAAATCCCCGATTTCACGATGGCCGGTCTCGATCTGACCGACCTGCGAACCTCGATAAACCACAGCCTGAATTATCTGCGGAAGCCTTCGAGCCGGCAATTCTTCCCCTGCGGCGAGATTACCCACCAGCGTGCCTTGGACAGCCTCAACGAATTCGCCAAGCTGCTGGATTCGGGCCTGAAAGGCAGGCAACTGAATGACGCTATTCGTGAAAAGTTCGACGTTTATATGTCGATAGGATGCGATGACAGGGGAACCGTGCTGTTCACCGGTTACTATACGCCCATCTTCAACGGCTCGTTAGTACGCAGCGACCGTTACCAATATCCATTATACGAACAGCCCGACGACCTGGTAAAAGGACCGAACGGCGATATACTCGGGCGGCGCGATGCAAACGGACAGATTAGCCAGTATCCACCCCGCTCTGTAATTGAAGATTCAAAGATGCTCCGGGGCAAAGAGATTGTCTGGCTCGGTGACCCGTTCGAAGCTTACATTGCACATGTACAAGGCTCGGCCAAGTTCAGACTGCCGGACGGCAAGGTCACCTCGGTAGGCTACGCCGCCAACAACGGACACGAGTATCGAAGCGTTGCCCACGAACTGGTTAAAGACAACAGGATATCCGCCGAGCGAATAAGTCTCTCCGTCATGATTGATTACTTCAAGAGATACAGAGACCAGGTTGAAATGTATGTCCGACGAAATCCGCGATTCGTATTCTTTAAAAAAGAAGAGGGCCAGCCATTGGGCTGTCTTAACGAGCCGGTGACAACGCTGCGAAGCATCGCTACCGACAAGTCGATATTTCCAAGAGGATGCCTGGCTTTTATCTCCACCACTCTGCCCCGGGCGGTAGGCACAAGCACAGTCAATCAGGTATACAGCGGCTTCGTCCTGGACCAGGATGCCGGCGGAGCGATACTCGCCCCGGGCCGCTGCGATGTTTATATGGGCCAGGGTGACATGGCGGGCAAACTGGCCGGACAAACATATCAGGAAGGCAGACTGTACTACCTGTTTCTAAAGTCACCTTACACCGCCGGGCTTTAATGACTTTAAGCTGATTTTAAGGAGTTCGAAAATGGCCAAAAAAATATTTCTGCTGACCGCTTTAATCGTTGTGATGCTGTCACTGGTCGGCTGTCAGACGGCCCATGGAATAAAGGAGGATGTGCAATTCATTGGCGATAAGACCGTTGAGATACTGGAAAAGTAAATAATGAAAAACAATTCGAACCGGCGCAGCTTCCTGAAACAATCCCTCCTCGCCTCAACCGGAGCCGCTCTTAGTTTAAGCCTGGAAGAAAAAATCCTGTTAGGCCAAAAAGCGTCAAAAGCAAACACCGCAGAGCGTCAAAACTCAGGCAAAGATTTACCGACCGGCAGAATCGGCAGGCTTAAAATAAGCAGAATCATCTGCGGCGGAAATCTTATCAACGGCTTCGCTCATTCCAGAGACCTGATTTATGTCTCATCTCTGCTGAGGAATTACTTTACCGATGAAAAGATTATGGAAACCTGGCAACTGTGCGAGGAAAACGGGATAAACACCATGATATCAACCGTCAACAGCCCGCACGCGAACGGCAACGACCCGACCATCCGCGTCATCAATAAATATCGGGATGAGAGAGGCGGCGGGATACAGTGGCTCGCACAGTGCTTCCCGCAACCACACGACCTGACGAGCAGGATAAAAATCGCAATCGATAACGGGGCCGCCGGGGCCTTCATACAGGGACAGGTCGGTGACACCTGGGCCATAAACGGACGGGTTGACCTGCTCGCGAAAGCCGTCTCGTTCGCCAAAGAAAACGGGCTTGTCGCCGGCGTCGCCTGTCACGATATCGCGGTTCCGACGGCCCTTGAAAAGGCCGGCGTCGACGTGGACTTTTATATGAAGACGCTGCATCGAGACAATTACTTCTCCGCCACGCCGAAGCAGGAGCGTCCCGCCTCTGGCCTGCCCGGCCACGACAATATGTGGTGCACTCAGCCCGAAATGACAATCGATTTTATGAAGAACGTCACGAAACCCTGGATTGCGTATAAGGTACTGGCCGCCGGGGCCATTCATCCGCGGGACGGCTTTAAGTATGCGTTTCAATCGGGGGCCGACTTCGCCTGCGTCGGTATGCTCGATTTCCAGGTCATCGAAGATGTCCTCATCGCCAAAAACATCTTAACCGGCAGCCTCCAGAGACAACGCCCCTGGCAAACATAGCAACAGCATTCAACAACTCACACAACCTCAAAATTCTTTCGCCGTACCGACAAACGACCGGCTCGGTAACAAAAATAAAGTTAATCATTAGAAGGTGTGGGCAGTATCGGCTAACTAAAAGACGTGCCGTATATTCTCGATGGGATTCGTGAAAAAATACGATGATGCCCGTTCTTTGGCTAAAAATGGGGGTCAAGTAAAGAAAAATACGTATTTACCACAATAGACAGATATGGGTTTTGTTGTTACGTTAATAGTGTAAGGCTTTGTAATTGGAGCGGCCGACTTATGGAGTTGGTCGTAACCGATTCAAGCAAACGCACATATTCCATAAATCGCCTATTGACAACTGCCTTGAAATATGATAATGTCATATTTGAGGAATTACAGCAGGGAGTTATCCTTTGTTTTGCAGCAGGCTTGGTTCTATTCGGGCCGATTGTGTTGTGGCCAGGATTCTCATCATGAGTAACATTACGAATCTACCTCAAAAGCTTTCGGAACGTGTTAAGGAGGTGAGACAAATGAGAAATTTATTTTCCTTTTCTTTGTTGATAGCAGTCCTGTGTGTGTGTTTTCTATCTACAGATGTGGCTGTTAGTGATGAGCCCATCGTGAAGTGGGAAAAAACCTTCGGGGGAGCTGGTGATGACATGTTCACAGCGGTTCGACAAACCGCCGACGGTGGGTACATATGCGTAGGCAATACCAACTCCTACGGTGCGGGTGGCGATGTTTACCTTGTGAAGACCGATTCTGCTGGAAATAAGGAGTGGCAACAGACCTTCGGGGGAAGTTCCTTAGACACTGCCGGCGACGTGCAGCAAACGGCTGACAATGGTTACATAGTTGCCGGGTACTTCAATTTGCAACAAGATGCTTGTCTTATAAAGACCACTTCTAACGGCAATCTGGAGTGGCAGAAGACATTTTCGTGCGGAGGGAGCGGGGTCGACATGGCCCATTACGTTCAGCAAACCTCTGATGGGGGGTACATATTTGTGGGGGTGACTCGTTCGGGCGGAGCTGGAGGCGTCGATATTTACCTGGTAAGGACTGATTCTGATGGTAATGAGGTGTGGCACAAAACCTTTGGGGGAAGTGCCACAGACGAATATGCAAATTGTGTTCAACAGACAGCCGATGGTGGATACATAATTGTTGGGGATACTCGTGGTTCAAGCGGCATCGATCTCTATCTAATAAAGACTGACTCAAATGGAAATGAGGTATGGCACAAGACTTTCGCAAGCGGCTCAGGCTATACTGTCCAACAGACAACAGATGGTGGCTACATAATTACTGGTATTAGCGATTATCTGACTGGCCATGATGATGTTTTGCTTCTAAAGACCGATTCGTCAGGAAATTTGGAATGGGATAAGACGTTTGGGGGAAGCTCTGTAGAACATGGCCAGGAAGTCCAGCAGACGTCTGATGGTGGATACATAGTTTCTGGCTATACTAACTCCTTCGGTGCAGGTGGCTATGATGCTTATCTGAGAAAGACCGATTCGGCAGGAAATTTGGAATGGGATAAGACGTTTGGGGGAACGCTGTTTGACCACTTCACTTCGGTTCAGCAAACATCTGATGGCGGATACATAGCTGCTGGGCGAACCTGTTCCTACGGTGACGCAAGCGGAGATGCTTATCTCGTAAAGATTACGGAATGTCCACCGGTGCCTCCACATGATCCGTGGTCGTTTGTGCAGATTACAGATTTGCATATTGGCTCAGATTTTTACGAAGAAGGAGAAAAATGCTCAGATGACGTTCTGCCGTATTTAGTTTCTGCAGTAGAAGAGATAAAGAATATGAATCCATTACCCAAGTTTGTTCTCGTAAGTGGGGACATAGCGGATCAGGGTTGTAGCTTTCCTGGTCAGTACACACATTATGACCGATATCGTGAGATCATGAGTTCTCTCTTAGAAAATGGTATAAGGGTGTATTCTGTCCCCGGAAATCACGATAGAGCGACGTCATGGACATCCTTTGATAAGTGTGAGATGGACGCTTTGTATTATTATAGTGCTAACTATTATTTAGATGTCAACTATTTCCCGCTTAGCGATTATTCCTCCTTGTTCGACTACTGGTTTGAAAGAAATGGAATTATCTTCATAGGATTAGATACAGGTTGGGGAGCCCCAACTGCGTCGGACAACTTGACTGAGGATCAGTTCAATGCGATAAAGAGATTGGGACAAGAGCAAATGTGCGCTCCCAAAATTGTATTTTTGCACCATCCGTCTATTTCTGATAAGCAAGACATCGGCAAATATTATAGATTTGAAGGATATAGACAAGATTTTATTGATTGGTGTGATGATTATAATGTCTTAGCTGTTCTGGCAGGCCATACTCATGAGAATTCTATTTTGTATAGTCCTGGTGGAGTACCCCACATCCAAACTTCGAGCGTTGGTAAAGATGGATATATCAGAAAGGTATTGATTAATAATGGACAGATAGAAAGTTACGATTTAATAAAAGTGAATAAAAAAAATGGTCAGTATTACCGACTTTGTTCTCCTGCCCATTTGCATATTTATGACACACAAGGGCGTCATTCGGGATTTGCTAATGCCAATGATTATGAAACTTCTATTCCTAATTCTTATTGTTTCAGACACTATGAAACCTTAGGTGAAAACGGCAATGATGTTTTTCCAGAGCAGGTCTTCATATTAGATGTTTCTGATGATTATCTTTGTGAGGTTGTTGGAACAGAAAACGGAACGTACTGTTTGAACATAAGCTCTACAAGCGATGGGAGCGATACTGACTTTGACGCGACTGATATCCCTACATCACCAGGAGCAAGGCATATATATGCAGTGGATTGGGATGCTCTTTCTGCCGGAGAAGAAGGGGTCACTGTTGAGATAGACGATGATGGCGATGGTATTTTCGAGAGGACAATCATCGCAGATGAGGACTTAACCAGTGAAGAATTTGCATTGCAGACGGAAACGGTTATTGATTTTGAGCCGGATACTCTTAATCTTCGGAGCCCAGGTAAGGTTGTCACGGCCTATATTGAGCTCCCTGAAGGTTTTGATGTAAGCGATATTGATGTTTCCGAAGTAATGTTAGATTGGTCAGTGCCCGCCTTATTAAGCCCCACTGAAATTGGCGATCATGATGAGGATGGAATAGCCGATTTGATGGTAAAGTTTGATCGCCAGCAGGTTATAGAAATACTCGGCCCAGGAACACAGATGGTGACCTTGACAGGGCGATTGTCCGATGTCAGACTGCTTGCTGGGATTGACTTTATTCGAGTCATAGGAACCGGAGGCGCATCTGCAACCGAGTCAGCCCTTAACTCAGACGCACCACAAGACAACACAGCGCCTAAGCAAAAGAAGCTGGCAACAACAGATGCCGATGTAGTAGATATAGATGTATCTGAAGCCTTTGATGTTAAAGAAGGTGTTGGCTTTATGCTCTTTGAAGCCGACGGGATAATCAATGAGCTTGGTCCTGAGAGCTTTAATAACGAAGAATCGGCGTTTGAATTGGCATGTGCTATAAATGATGTATTTACAATGCTCGATGAGGGTATGTACTTTGAAGTGATGGTCATACTTGAAGGCGATATTTTAGAAAGAATGGATGGCTGCGCCAATATCGGCGTGCCGGATGAAGATGACTGGATAACTACTCACGAAGGCCAAAGTGAGGTTTATCCCCTTATATTAGAGGCTATTGAGCTACTGGAAAGTCTCATATATTAGTTCTGTGAGAAGCGGACCGAAAAACGTCTTCGGTGTTTTAAGCTGTGGTTCCTATTTCCTATTCTTTTCAAAGCTTTTAGGGTTTTTGAGCCATTTGACAACGCCTTGTCTTTGGCTCTCAGACATTTTTGGCCATTTTTCTGCTATGGCCCCGATTTTTTTTCTGTTTTGTTCGTAGATATCGGGCCAGTTTTGCTTCATCTTCTCGAATACTTTTTTCAATCCGTCCCTGCCTTCCCCTGAGGAACCGCCGTGAGCTTTTTTTTTGCCTTTGGAGTCGGAAATCGACTCTCTCCCGGCCCCAACGACGACCATGTCGGCCCCGCCTGCCTTGGCTACTGCTCTTTCAGTCCTCGATCCTTTTGGAGCTTCAGGAATTCTGGCATCAATCGGGAGAAATGTTTTTTCCGTGCCGTTCCATCTGATCCTGGCCGAAGTAGATCCGATTGCTAAAATTTTTGCGTCTCCTATCTTATCACCGACCTTGTACCATTTGCCTCCTATCAGCACCTCGTCACCAAAGATACCCGATACCTCTTTGACAGGGTGCTGCTTCGGAGGAGGCGCAACAAACAAGTTATGGGTCTTTAGCCCATTAGCAAGAGCCTTGTATTCGTTAAAATACTTATCAATGTCCTTGGGATCCGTGTTATTTTGCGCAGTGGCCCTCTCAACAATGTTCTCGGCCCTGGCTAAGGTCACGAAGAAACTTGTTGACTTGATCAATATCAGAACGGCAAATGCCGCCGAAGCTCCGAACAATACTAACGGAATCAGTTCTTTCTTCTGTCTCAAATAATCAGGTATCATAATCTTTTTTTATCCGTCCAAAACACTCTTAACTGGAATTTGCAATTTTGAACAAATCTGAATGCGTCCCGGCTCGTATAAACACTATGGCATTTCTTCAATACTCGATGCCTCATGCCACTCCTGGCCGCTTTCAGACTTCTTAATCGTCTCTATCGTAAGCTCATCGGGAATCTTCACTTCAAACGGGATTCCCTTGCAAAAAACGATTTGACGAAGATACAACGCTAACGCCTCGCTGAGCGTCATTCCAAGCTCATTCAATATATACTGGGCCTGGATTTTCGTCTGTTTATCTATCCTTGCATTAATTGTAGCCCCGTCGGACATTTTTCAATCTCCTATAGCGAGTCCCAATCTTATACCCATTGTATATACAATATCTACACGTAGAATATACGTTTAATCTCGGCCGGTGTCCAGAAAATTTCAAGCTTTCCTAAAAAAAACGTGGCCGTTCGCTTGTAAAAACAGATATTTTCAACTTCTATACGACCTTGAATGTGTTATAAACTGAGTTGAAAATTTAGCAAATGGGTAGTTTCCGCTCGGGGACGCCTCACGGCGGATATAGGATGCTTTGCCCAACGCTATGAAAATATCCGTGAAGGGTCACAACTGGAGAATGGAAATGAACATCGCGAAAAATTCTATAGTAATCTTGATCGTATTTCTAATAACTACCTTGTCCTGCACTCAGCAAAGGACAAATCCAGAGAAGATTGCACAATTGCCTGACAAGGTCAAAGTCGCCGCGGTTCAACTTGGCGGCTATAACAAATTGCTTAAAATCAAGGAAGGGTGCGACCCTGTTGAGTCGGTTGTGAAATATATTGAAAGAGCGGCAGCCGATGGTGTGCAACTTGTTGTTTTCCCTGAATACCATCTTGGCAGAATCTCTGTACCGGGACCGCAGACCGAGAAAATATCCAAAGCGGCTACAGAGAATAATATTTATGTGATTGTTGGCTGTTGGGAGGTTTTTAAAGACGAATCGTTTTCGAGCACGGCGTTGTTGTTTGGCCGGCAAGGCGATATTATCGGCAAATACCACAAGACACACGCCGCGGTGGATACTTATGACGAGCTGCCCGCCTACTCAAAGCCGCCGTCGGGAAAAGATAAGCAGTGGTTTATAGAAAACGACCCGGAATGGATAATGAAAAGAGGTAATAACCTGCCTGTATTTGACCTGGATTTTGGCAGGATCGGTATCCTTATCTGCTATGACGGCTATTTTCCGGAAACCTACAGCGTTCTTTCTCTAAAAGGCGCTGAAATCATCGTTTGGATTAACGGCCGGGGAGGCAGTGTCCAGGATTATTTCGTCAGGACCTTCATGAAACAAAACCTTGTCTCAATGATATGTACCAATCAGGACTACGGGGCGGGGACAATGCTTGCACAATACCCGGATAAAATTGATGCATTTTGCCGGCAAAAGGGAGAGGATTATATTACCGCAGAATTTGATTTGAAAAGACTTCGCATCGCCCGGAAGAAAAGCAGGAACTTTCAGCAAAGAAGGCCGGAACTTTACAAAGAGATAACGAGGCACCATCCAATATGGGAAGATTATAAGAACATCAAGAAGTAAGAGCTCGATGAGCGAGGCACGGTTTGAGGTCAAGCCCGGTTTACATCAAGGACGGGGCCGCACTTATCAACTCCA
>Ga0307378_10005053_pt1 | contig 18516 bp, 3 predicted proteins | sample UN1MG_FD_202238 | JGI IMG/M metagenome (GOLD analysis project Ga0307378, IMG submission 202238) | Soil microbial communities from Risofladan, Vaasa, Finland - UN-1 | ecosystem: Environmental > Terrestrial > Soil > Coastal area > Acid sulfate soil | place: Finland: Risofladan, Vaasa | collected... | reverse complement strand
TCAACCTCAGAATATGTTACCTGTACAGTTTCCAGGATCGGTAGCAAGGTATGGTGGATATATGCAAGATGGTGGATACTATACTGATCAAGATTATTTTCAAACAGGTGGTATGTACAATGAAGGAGAAGAGTTAGATTTATCTCCAGAAGAGATTGCAGATTTAAGAGCACAAGGATATGATGTTGAATTTTTAGATTAATATTATGGCAAGAATTAGAATAGTAAAAATTCCAAAAGCTGAGAAAGGTATTGACCTAGGAGCTGGAGCAATGGGTACTAATGGTAGTAGACAATTTTCTTTAAATAGTTTGGCCATGAGTGGAAAGATGGCTGAGAAACCTATTGAGGCTAGACAGACTTTGGGACCTGTCCCTAGAGATGAGGCTAATCTTGAAGCTGAGAAAGGTGAGACTGCTGTAGTTAATATGAACGGAATGCCTGCTCATTTTAAGATTGGTGGTAAGAGACACTCACAAGGTGGTACTCCATTAGATCTTCCAGATAATTCTTTTATCTTTTCTGATACCGCAAAGATGAAGATTAAAGATCCTATTATCCAGGCTCAATTTGGTATGGCTTTCAAAAAAGGTGGATACACTCCAGCTGACATTGCTAAGAAATATGATATCAACAAGTATAGAAAAACTTTAGCGGATCCTGATTCTGAAGATATAGATAGAAATACAGCAGAGATGATGATCTCTAACTATAATCTTAAACTAGCTAAGTTAGGTTTAGTACAAGAATCTATAAAAGGATTTCCACAAGGCATCCCTGTTATTGCTATGCCTTACATCATGACTGGTCAAATAGATCCTTCAGAGTTCTTACCTGATCAAGCACAGCAGCAACAAGAAGGAGCAGCTCAACCTGATGCTAATATGGGTACAGCTAGATATGGAGGATTACCTAGAGCACAAGATGGTATACAACCTTCTTGGGCACAACCAACACAATCTAAAAGACCTCCACTTATTCAACTACCAACACCAACATCTAAGATAGAACCATCTTGGGTAGAGGCTGAGAAAAACAAGAGACCTAGTGCTATTCCAATCCCAAAGGTTGGTAAGCCAGGAAAACAATATGTTAGAAAAGGTTGGGGAAATACATGGTTTAAGAATGATACTGAAGCTGAAGAAGAATTTGCTCAAGGAGAAAATAAGATTACTTATGATCTTTATAAAAAGAAAATGTTAATGCCTGAGAAAACATTAGAAGAGCAAAAAGCAAAAGTAGAAGCATTAAATGAGGCTATTGTTTTGATTGATGAAGGACTAGAAACTAAACATGGATTTGGAGATTTTACACAAGCAGGTAAACTTAAAGATCTTAGAGATATACTTCATGAAGAAATTTTAAGATTTACTAATCCGGAAGCTTATAAAAATTTACATAAAGGTATGAAAGGTAGAATGCTTGAAAGCATTAAGAAAAGAGAAAGTTATGATAAAGGTACAGCTCTTCAAGTTAATCAACTGATTAATCATTATGCAAAACTAAGAGATGCAGCCCTAGCTAGAAACGATGATGCTAAAGCAACACATGCTGAAAATAAATTAAATGAACTTTATAAATTAGCTCCTTCAGCAAAAGCAAGTAGTATGAAGCAACAAGCTATATTAAATTCTCCTACTACTATTAATGGAATGGTTTATCCTAAAGATCCTTCAAACAAACTATATAGTGATGAAGAATCAACACTTATATCAAATAATCTAAAGGATATAAAGGAAAAAGAAGAAGCTTATAAAAATAAACTTATTAGTGAAAAGAATGCTGGTACTGATGCTTTAAAAGAAAGTATAAAAGCAACAGGCTTTGATTTTTTTAATCCTGATCCTGATATTTATGGAACCCTGGATAAGCAACAGAAAGCTTTTATTGAAAGATTATATAATCAACCCAAGTTTAAAAACTTGCGCGATACTTATTTTGAAGAAGATGGTGGATCCATATATAGAAATGGTGGATCATTACTATTACCTAAAGCTCAAGATGGTCTTAAGTTTAAAAAGAAATTAACTACAACTACTACTTCAGGAACTAAAGGAACCAAGATTGTACCAGGAGTTAAACTTACTCCAGAAGAAGAAGAGATTCGTAGAAAGAATGCTGAGACAACTCCTGATAAAACAGTTAGTGATGAAGACTATGAAAAGCTAAAACAATTATATATTGAAGCAGCTAAATCTTCAGGTGCAATAGTAGATGATGACGGCAATGTTATCAAGATGGGTGATGTTAATAAAAAAACTCAACAAACACTTGATTTTCAAAAAGAATATCATAGGTTACTTCCTAATGAAGCTCGTAGAATCATCTCCAGTGAAAAAGATCCTACTACTAAAGGAAAGGGTCTTAGTCACGGTGTAAAACATGATCTTGCAGCTAATGAAGATGAGATGTTTGGTAAAAGAACTGAACAGTATTGGCAAAAAGTTAAGAGAGCTAAACCTGTTGTAAAGAAAGAAAAACAGGATATCACTCTTCAAAAGGAAGAAAATATACCAGGAGCAAGACCTGATTTAAGAAGAAATCCAGCTGTGGAAATAGGTAAGAAGACTTATGCTCCATGGTGGTTACAAGATATTGTAAAGATTTCCGGTGCAGCAGCAGATAAGGCTAGACTTAATCAGTACTTACCTTATCAACAGATTCCTGAAGTACGTCTTCCTGAAGCTACATTATATGATCCAACACGCGAGCTAGCAGCTAATGCTGAGCAAGCTAATATACAAACACAAGGTATGGGTGCTTTTGCTGGTCCTCAAGCTTTATCAGCTAGATCTTCTTCTATTCAAGGTCAAGCATTAAAGAATGCTGCAGACATTGAAGCAAGATACAATAACATGAACGTAGGAATAGCTAACCAACTTAATCAAGAGCGTACTAGTATTATGAATCAAGCAGCTCAGAATAGAGCTGGATTAAATACTCAACTTTGGGATAAATATACTATAGCTAATCAGCAGTTTGATAATTCTAAAGCCATGGCTAGACAGAATATTAGACAGTCTTATATTGATGGATTAACCAACAGGGGTAAGACTCAAGCTTTGAATACTCTATATCCTAATTTCTACACAGATCCTATGACAGGTTTTGTTAATAAGACAGGATATGCTGCTATTGATCCTACTCAAGCAAGTGCTAGTGAATTTAAGAAAATACAAACTATTATGGATACATTTCCTGGTACAAGTTTTAAAGATGCGTCAGCTTATGTTAAAGGAAGTAAAACAGCTGATGAAGAATCTAATCAAGGAATTATAGGGTATCCTGGATAATAAATAAACTTTATAAGTGTATTAGTTATAGGGATAAATTTTATAAATTTACAAGCATAAAAATAACTCATGGCAACATATATACAAGGGCTCACAGATTACATTCCTCAGATTCAACCTTTTCAACCGGATCTTAACTTTTATGGTAATGTAATGCAAACTCGTCAAGGCCGGTTTGATGCTGCTACTAAGAAAGTTAATGATCTTTATGGAAGTCTATTAAACTCCCCTTTAAGTAGGGATAATAATATTCAAAGGCGTGATGAGTTCTTCAAAGTTATTGATAATGATATTAAGAGAATTTCTGGACTAGATTTATCACTAAAGCAAAATGAGAATCAAGCATTGGCTGTATTCAAAAGTTTCTATGATGATAAGTATATGGTGAATGATATGGTTAAAACCAAGAATGCATATACTCAATTAGAGCGAGGAAAGAATTTTAAAAATTGTACTGATAAAGAAAAGTGTGGTGGACAATACTGGGAACCAGGAATGCAGAAGCTTTACTATAAATTAGATGAGTTCAAGAATGTTTCTGATGATGAATCTCTAAACTTTCAAATAGGGGAGTTTGATCCTTACTTTGATTGGAAGAAAGAAGCTACAGATAAAGTTACTAAATTAGGTTATGATGTAAAAATGGATACTCCATCAGGTAAGTGGATTATAAAAGATACCAATGGTAAACTTGTTGAAGGGGGTTTATATAATTTATTCACCAGTCTCTATGGAGATGACCCTAGAGTTTCTCAGAACTATAAAACAGAAGCTTATGTAGCAAGAAAGAATTACGGTGCTACTTATAAAGATACTTTTGGTTCTCAAGAAGAAGCTGAGAAAGAATACACAATGAAGGTTATCAATCAAGGTATGAGTGATATCAAAGGAGATCTTTCCAACATATCAGATAAGTATAACGAGATGGCTATTACAGGTGCTAAACTTCAAAAGAAATTAGATAATAAAACCATAACTGCTAGAGAAAGACAAGATCTTAAATTAATAAATGAGCAGATGCCTACTCTTGAGCTTTCTAAAAAGACTCTTCAAACAAGATTAGATGAAATTCAAACTAATATTGATGCTAATGATTTGAATGGTTTAACTCATAGAGCTGATCTAAGTGCTGCAACAACTTATCAAAAAAGAGATTTAGAAGTTCTTGCTAAGTCTTTATCTCAAATAAAACAATCCAGAACCTTAGATGTTAATCCTTATACTAAAATGTATGAAGAGTTTGGATTACAAAAATCTATGGCTGTTTTTAAAGCTAAATTAGAATCACAGCTTTTAAGTCAAAAACAAGCAGGAGATAAAGAACTTGAATTTATTAAGCAAGGTATTATTCCAGGAATGACGGATCCCCTTACTGGATTACCTATGGAAGGTTTGCCTGGAACAAATACTATGGAAGGTATAGAAGATAATCCAGCTCTTGTTCATAATCAGATGAGAGATAATGTAACATCAAAACTTCAAGAAGCATCTGGTGCTAGTGTTAGTACTCTCTATAAATTATTTAATGCAGCCAAGATAGCAGCAAATCAAGGCGGAACAACTAATCTTACTGCTGTAAACTTTCTTAAACAATTTGGTAAGGATGCTAATGGAAACCTTGATAGTAAAGTTATAGAAGGGATAACTAATCTTACAGCATTTCAAAAACTTATTGGAGATAAAAAGTTAGGAGGCATAGCGCTATTTGATAAGTTTGTTAATGATTCAAAAGCTCCAGGTTTTGATAAGAGTTGGGCTAAATCTATAACAGATAATCCAACAGAATATGCTAAAATTATTAATGATGTCTCTATGGCTAATCAAGCCTTCAATAAACTTGCAGAAAAAAATTCAAAAGTTAATGAGCGTATTGTTAATAATATAGTTGCTACAGCTAGTAAAGATAATTTATCTGGTTTTTATGCTAAAGATTTACTTACTAAACTTGGTAATAATTTAGATACTAAAGAAAACTTTATTAAAAAAGCTATTAAGACAGCTGCAAACAATAATACACTCATAAGTACAAGTAAAGCTGGAGATATTTATGATGCTCTCACTAAACAATTTTATAGTAAATTAAATTCAGCAGAAAATATTAATTTAATGCAAGGAGAAGGTCTTATTGGTGTAGGTATGAAAGGTTCTGTTCCTATGAGTTATGATCTAGATCTTGCAATGAAAGGTTCAAGTCTTACAACAAGTAATATTATAAAACTTGCTAATACAGCTATATCAACAGATTGGGCGAATTCAAAAGCTGTTATAGGTGGTATATCTAAAGATGATTTTGAAAAGAGTGATGTACCGGGAGTTAAAGAATTTGTTAGATGGTATCTTAATGAATACAAAAGTCCTAAAAGTGCTACAGGAAGATATGTAAATGCTACTGTTGCAAATGTTGCTGGTGATACACCAGGTGTATCTGCTATAAATTTTAAAGGTTTTGATCCAGCTGCTGTAAAAGAATACCAAGGATCAAAGCAACAGAAGGGTCCGCTCTTTGATGCAAAGGTACTAGAAAATGGTGTTACACTATTCTTTAGTGATAAGGTTGCAAATCCTTTTAATAAACCCATGAGCAACAGTGAAGTTGTTTTAAGATCTACAGGTGTTGCTTCAGATAAAGGATTTGATGGAACTGCCGGTATAGTAAATTATAGTCTTGATGGTGATATGGTGAATCTTACTTGGGACCAAGATATATATGATGGACGCACAAATACTTGGGTTAATAACCAAGAATATGATAGCTTCCCTATTAATATGTTAGATACCAAACGAAAAACAATCACAGAGCTTCAAATTGGATTAGCTAATCAGAATGCAATAAAGCAAGCTGAATATATAAAATATCATCAATCTAGATAAAATGGCAGAAGAGTTAGGTTTACCTCAAGACAATAATATCCCCGCTGATTTGCCTGGAGAAGAACTGAATGCTAGAATAGATCCGGTTGAAGGTTACTTACAGGTTAAGCCAGAAGCTATTGATACTTATAGAAGCGTTGTAGGCAATCCTATAAGCGGCTCTAATCCTGCTCCTTCAAACATTGATTTTGCAAAGAACCTAGGAAATATTTTAAAACAAACTGGTAATACTCCACAAGAAGGTGATGAGTATTATAAGATGCGTCCCTATACTTATAGTGGAGATTATGATGCTGCAAACTTTGATAGATATTACGGAACTAGACAATACAAAACTTTAGGCTTTTCTCCATATAGAGATAATGAATCTTTATATAATAACAAGATGACCTTTGCAGATCAGTTTGTAAGATCTGCTTCTCAATGGGATAACCTTCTATGGAACGGCTTTAAGTCTGGAGCAAAAACATGGGGAGACATCTTTACAGATCCGCTTGCCCCAGATTTAGAATCAGCAAAAGACATGCAGAGATCAATAGCCATAGGTAGTATTAATACCGGTGGAGCAGGTGGCTTTCTAGCAAATACTGCCTTGAATATGATGTATGGTATGGGTATCGGTTTAGAGTTTATAGCTGAAGAAGCTGCTCTAGCTGCAGCTACTGCGTTTTCAGGAGGTCTATTAGGTGAAGCTACTGCTCCAGCAATGTTATCTAGAGGTGCTATGTTTGCAAAAAACTTAGGAAAGATTGGTGAATTGGGCGCAAAGGTTGCTGGTAAAACAGCTGAGTATGGTAAGTCCTTTGAAAAAGGAATGGATGCTTTCAGAAAAGCTGAGAATGCTGCCGAGCTTTCAAAGAACATAGCAAAAACAGAAGGTAGTATTACGGGTATAAATTCAGCAAGACAGTTTTTTAATAAAGCTGTTTCTGGTGCATTTGATCTTGCAAATCCTTTTGAGCAAACCTTTGAATCTCTTAAGAGTACTCAGTATGCATCTAACTATGCTAAAACAATAGGATCAGCAGGAGCTTTTATAGATGATATCATAAGGATTAAAACAGGTGGTTCAGAAGCTAAGCTTGAAGGCGGGATGGTTCAGATAGATGTTACAAAGAAGCTTATTGATCAATACCGAGATGAGCATGGAAAAGATCCTGAAGGAGAAGACTTAAAAAGAATTGAAACTTTAGCCAGATTAGAAGGAGAGAAAACTGTTCTCTATAACTATCCGGCCATTCTATCTACAAATAAACTTTTATTTGCTACTGTATTATATCCTTTAAAGAAAATAAAACCAGGTACTACTGGTAAACTTATAGAAACTTTTATGGTAGAGGATGGTGTAAAAGCCACTTCTCAAAATATATTTAAAAAGATTGGAACAGGTGCAGGTGCTCAAATGAAAGCCGCTGCAAAATCTCTTTTAAAACCTAAGGTGTATGGTACTTATGGTATGAACTATCTTAAGGCTAATGTTGGAGAAGGTATCCAAGAAAACTTACAAGAAGCTATTTCACAAGGAGCTATTGAGCATGCTTTAGCTGTTCAGTCTGATCCGGCAATGGCCGCTTATCAAGGTCATATGGGATACATTATGCGTGGTATTGAAGATCAGATATCAGCACAAGGTCTTGAAACATTTGCTAGTGGATTCCTCATGGGTATGATGCAGCAACCCCTTATGACTGTTCCAACATGGGGTCTTACAAAAGGTATTGAGAGATTAAAAAGTAAAACTAAAAGAGATGAGATTAAAGCAGAGAGAGAAGCTGCTGTAGATGCTGAGGCAAATGTTATTAATAACATGATTAATAATGATATAAAAATTTGGTATGGTGATGCAGCTACTACAGTAAAGAACAATGCTCTGAATACTGATATGGTAAATCAAGCTTCTACCGGAGATATTAAAGGGGCTCGTGATTCTCAGTTTGCTATTGAATTTCATCATATAGCAGCTTTAGCTGAAGGAGGAAGATTTGATATTGCAATGAAGAAACTTAAGGATTATAAAAACTTAACTCCTTCAGAAGCATTGGAAGCCTTTAAAAAATATAATATTGGAATAGAAAATGAGGAAGATGCAGCAGCTGCTATTACACATATGGATGCTGTTGTAGACAGAGCTTACAGAATAAAAGACGAGTTTCAAGAAGTAGCTAGTAAGTTTCCTAATTTCTTCAATATGTCAGGCGTAAAGCCTAATACTCCTGAGTATACAGCAAGACTTATCTCTCATAAAGCATGGCAAGAAGCACAGAGAAATCTTGTGTTTGCTAAGTCTGCTTTTGATGAGTATGGAAGAAGAACAAAGAAGATGGTTGATGCTTTTTCAGCATTGTCTAGTGAAATAGCAAAAGGGGATTCTCAAAGTCTTCAATCTCTAATGACTCTTCCAAATCTTAAAATGGAAATAGGTACTCTTAAAAGAGAGATATCAGCATTAGGAGAACTTGAGGGTCAACAATCTATAAAGAAAGTAACACAAAAGAAACTAGAGTTATTTGAAAATTTCCAGGAATCTATAATAGCTGCTCAAGATAAAATAGCATCAGAAAATATTACAGATTACCTAGATAAGCAAGCTGTCTATGGACAGGCTAAGAAAGATTTCCAAAAGATACTAACTTATCTTGCTAAGAAGAATGATACTATTCTTTTTAATGATAAAACTGATGAAGCTTTTGGTATCCTTACTGATAACCTTGAGATGAAAGATCAGATGCAAGGACTTGCTCATAGTATAAATGTTCTTAATAGCCCTAAGGGATTCTTAAATGTTCAAAGTAGATTATTTGAAGCCTTAGATAAGAGTGCAAGATCTGAAGATAGGCTACAAAGAATAAGAGAGAATATATACAAGTTCCATGCAATGAATGATGAAAATGAAATCATCAATACATTAGGTAAATTGGGATTAAAACTTCCTGATGAATTCATTGAAGAGTATAAGAAAGCCCTTGATAAAGGTGAAAAACTTCCTACTCCTGATCATTACATAGATCCCTCCACTGGTAAAGAAGTAGATTATCTTAGTGATGGTGATAGATATCTTGAAGCTGATGAGTCATGGCAAGCTTTCAAATATTGGATGGAAGAGACCCGGATTAAAAGTCCTGAGGAATTAGCTAAAATAAAGAAAGATGCGGATGCGGCTATGACTGCTATGCAGTTTGATGAAGCTGTGTTAGATACTTATCCTAAAGCCCTAGCTGATAATCTTAAGGCTATGCATTTAGCAGATATCGAATCTGGTGATGCGGCTAAAGATCAAACTTTAAAAGAGTATGTAGAAACTAATCCTAAAGCTCTTCAGGAGATAAAGCTTTATAAAATGCAGATGGCTGATCAAACTGATTGGAACAAGTTGATCCAAGATGCTGTATCAGAAAAAGAATTGGATGCTATTATGGATCAGATGGATAAGTTTCCAGGAGCTTCAACAGAGGCTCGACTTATTGCTATATCTAAGAAGAGAGATACATTTAAACCTGCAGAACCAGCTGCTTTAGAAAAGCCTGTTAAGACTAAGGAACCTGTTGTTGACCCTATAGAGAAACTTGAGAAAGATTATAATGACTCTGTAGAAAGAGAGAGGGCGGGTTTTGAGCAAAGAATAAAAGGTGAGAAGAAGGATAGTGCTAAGAGAAGGATTACCAAACAAATGATTAAGAGACTTGGTGAATTAGAGAAGCAATACAAGAAAGATCTAAAAGCTCTTGGTGTAGTTGAAAAGCGTAAGAAGACAGTTCCTGTTGAAGGTCCTGTATATACAGCAACTCTCAAAAGGGGCCGTGTTGCTACATTCAATCCTGAAACTGGTAACTGGGACTTTATGACCAAGACCGGTAAGATTATACAAGATAAAGAAGTAATAGATTCTCTTGCTGAGGAGTTATCTAATCAAGGCATATTGATAAAGCTATGGTGGACCAACTGGTTAAATTCTCAACAAAGAGATAATGCAAAAGATGATCTTCTTAATTACATGTACTCAGGAAGACCTTCTGAAATAAGTGCTTCTGATCTTGATTTTGACCAAACCATTGTCCTAATGGAAGAACTTGCAGGAACTAAGTTTATACCAGAGAGTTTAGAAGGTCAGCTTACTGATGTAAATATGAATGCTTGGACAGATAAAGATAGCAAGCATTCTCCAGATACCTTTATGAGTGAAGATGTGTTAACCACTATTGGTTTAAATCAAAATACTATTGTCAATGAGGTATATAAATTAATAGAGCGCTACCCTGATGGAATAACTACAAAGAATATTAAGGAAGCTAGACAAGCTCTTTTATCTGAAGTTAATAGAGATGAAGCTTTGAGAGAGCGCTTTATTAACAGCTATGGTCTTGATCCTGATGTAGTGTTGGCTAAACTTCTTAGAGAAAATCTTATGGATTTTGGAAAGAAGGATAAAACAGAACAAGATTTCACAGATCTTCCTATACCTGCCAAGTTTAATATTGCTGTAGAGGAGCTTAAGAATCATAAGATACTTACAGGAATTCTTACTGCAGATCTCCCTACAGATCTGGGAGCTCAGTACTCTTATCAAGTTACTTTAGATGATGGTAGAACATTCCCAGTTACATCTGAATATCATTTTGATTCAAGTATTCCTACAGACATATATAGAAGCAAGCCTAATGTAAGATTAGTTCTTGTTGACTTTAGAGGAAAGCCTGCTGTTGAGGTTAGGATTATGGAATCCGGTTATCAGGATATGCGCCTTACATATGTTAGAGAAAATCCTATAAAAGCTCAGGCTCCTGTACAGTTCCCTGTAGATGAGACCTCTATAGAAAATCCTATTAATCAGGAGATGACTTTGTCTGAGATGAATAAGAATATCTCTCAGCCAATCTTATTATCTGCTATGGAAAAAGGGTATGATGCAATGTATAAAAATGTACCTTATAACATCACAAATGTTACAGATAAAACAGTATCTTTAAGATCTATTGATGGTGTAATGGTAACGGTTAATATATCTGAAGTATCTGAGTTAAGAGATGGAAAAGGTATTGTAAAAGATCAAGTAGACATTGAGATGGCTAAAATAAATCAAACTGTAACAAATTCTATACTTACAAGTTTAGATGATAGTTTATCATTAGATGCTGCTTTAAAAAATATTAAGAAAAATAAGTGTTGATATGGAAATCTGTAGTATACAAGATAATAAAGAACTAGCCATAAGCATTGGAAATGCTATTAATGCATCCATAAAAGAATCATTAAACAACAACACTCCTTATAAGCTTGCCCCTTTCATGAAGGCTGTTTATGAAAATATGCATTCTGATGATAAGAATACAGTCAAAGCTTTAGGTATTGCTGCAGTGGTTCCTGAACTTTTTCTAGAAGTTCTTAAACTTAAACCAGAGTATGTTTCCCAATTACTTGAGAAAGGATTCCTTATGGATCCTGTTTATAAATTTGTAAAAGATCTTAAGGCGGCTGAAGACCCTATAGATCTTACAGCTAAAATATTAAATATACAGTATACACCAACAATAGCTCAGATAAATAATAATCTTTCTTATGATTCTAAGAAGCGTGTTATTTTAGAATTTACAGATAGTGTAGTAAAAGTTATTAGGAAAATGTTAAGCACTAATACTTTTTTTGCAACATCTGGAAATAATAGAAAGAGTATAAATGAATCTGATCCTAATCTTAATTTTAACTATAGAGTTCAGGAGAATCTCCTTAAAGCAAAAACAGAGAAAGATCCTACACTTGAGAGTGTGGAGTATTCTGGTCATACAGGATTTAAGTTAAGGCTACAGCTTGTTGAAAATATCTCCAATCCTGAAAAGAATATTCCAGGAATAACTTTAAAGCAAGGTAACTATGTTCAAGTTGTTGTTGATAATAAAGGCAACTACTTATATTTTGATAATGAATATAAGATAACAACAGAAGATGAAGGAAGACTTGTAGCTTTTCCACAAAGAAATTGGAACAAGGCTGACACAAAAGACTTGTTTATTGATTCTTCTATGAGAGCCGTTATTGCAGCTCTTAAGAATGAAATCACTGATCCAGCACAGCTTGCTATTGAAACTGCAAAAGCAGAGAAGGAATTCTCTCAAAAAGTAGATAGGGAAATTGTAAAGCTTAATGAATATCGCGATGATATACACAGTAATAGGATGGTTCTTAGTGATATTACCGGTGGATTTGCTGGTAGTATAACTGATCCGGATACTATTAGTGCAGATGCTCAAGGAAATAAATTAACCAAAGAACAAAAGAGTGGTTTACAAAAACCTTTATCTGAATTCAAGATTTCTAATAAAGCTTTAAAATCTGTATTACAAGCTCCTTATAGTCTTATCATTGATAACTATCCTACATCAATCCCTATAAAGGGAACACTCATTGCTGAAAAAAATCCAGGGTTACTTGATACTTTAATAGATCTATTAACAGAAGATCTAGTTGAAAATGGAGAACCTGTTTCAGCAGAGAGAAAACAAAATCTATTTCATCAGTTTACTTTTCCATCAAAAGTTAAAGTATCCCATTCAAATGGTGCTATGGTTATTGTTGTAAATGATGTACCTCTTGATCTTCAAGATAAAGAACAAGCAAAAGCAATTCTAAAAGAAGCTCTATCCTCTAAAATTAAGGGAGCATACTTCTCTATAAGAAAGGCTCAAGCTGCTAGCAATACCTATGAAGAAGTTACAATATCTGAGAATAAGCTTACTACAAAGAAAGCAGAATACTTACCATTCATCTCACAGTATGTAATACCTAAAGTTGTTTATGATAAGACTACAGGTACACCATTGATTATTAATGGATTCTTTACTTATGATCTAATTAAGAGTAAAGAACAAGATGAGCAAGATATCAATGATATTATAAATAAGTCTAATGAAGCAGTTAAGAAAACTGGTTTTGATCCGAATAAAATAAATACAACTGGTTTTGATAGATCCAGATTACTTGATAGTAGAGCTAATAGATTACAAAAAGCTGCAGGAGAGGTTTGGCAAAAGGAAAGTGGTATATTAAAAGCTAAGGATTCTGTTACAGGAAAGCCCTTAGTTCCTGTAATAAAATTACAGAACATTATTAACTCTGATGCCTTTGCTACATTTTCAAGAGCTGGCATTACGCTTTTTAAAGGATCTGATTCTACTCACGTGTATCATGAAGCCTGGCATGCATTCAGTCAACTATACATGACCTATGCAGAAAGAACTAGGATGTATAAAGCTGTAACAGGCTTATCAGGATCTTTTACTGTTCTTAGGAAAGTAGGTGGTCCTGGTGTAAATAATATTGAGAAAGTAACCCTAAAGTTTAAAGATCTTGATGTAAAGAATGAACAACATAGAAGATATATAGAAGAGTTCATTGCTGAAGAGTTTAGAACTTATGCCATGAATGGTGGTAAGTTTAAAGTTAAGAATGAGAAATCTAGTAAGCTTGAGACATTCTTCAGAGTGATCTGGGAAACACTTAAAGCTTTATATCATAGAGTACTTCCTGTAAATGTGTATTCTAATCCAGGAGCCTCTGGTCCATTAAGTGAAGCATTCAATGTTCTTTATACAGCTAAGGATGCTAGTGACCTTAATAATTACTCTCCTAGTTTTGAGAACGCAGAGTTTGGAACTCTTAATGCAGGAGCTATCTATGATACAGATGGTAATATACTTTTGTATCCTACAGAAATAGACCTTTTAGGGAGAAGTATAGATGGTATAATATCATCCACAGTAAATAAGCTTATCATGGATCCTACCAAGAAAGCTTATGGTGCAGCCTTTGAGATATTTACAAATCCTAGATGGATTAAAAATCTTTATAATAATGTTGTAAAGGAACAACTTAAGGAAAGAGCTCAAGTACTTACAGAAGAGCTTGAAAAATTAAATGAGAAAGTTGAAAAAGAAACAGATGAATTAAAGAAAACTATATTAAAAAGTGAGGCAGATACTCTTGGTAATTTAGTAAATACCTTGAGTAAAGCCCTTACTAATTATGGTAGTATTGATGGTATCCTAGATAATAAAGTATCTGATAATAGTGTTATAGCATACCACTTAAATAACAGTACTTTTAAGGATGTAATAAAGAATGCTATAAATGTTAAGGATGAAGATGATAAATCTCCTGCTCCTTTTACAAAACTTGGAGGAGTTAATGCTAATGAAATAGAAGCTAGTAAGCTAGCTACAATAGATGCTGTATATATTTTAAGCAGTCTTGTTAAAGAAAATTTTGTAAAAGGTGTAAGAGTTACTGAGTTAAATGAACTTGGTTTTCCTGAACCTATTGAATGGGTATCTTTCTTTGATTTTCTTATGCAAAAAATAGGAGGACAACAAAGTATAACAAGATTATACGATAAGCTTTCTGAATTAAAGAAACTTAAAATAAATCCTCTTGTAGATCAGCTTCTTGATAAGATGGGAAATCCTGATGAAGTTAAGGTAAATAAAAATGCTAGCAGAATGTGGTTTGCTTTAACAGATGCTTTGAATTCACATAGAACAGATCTTGTTAATACTATGTTTACAACAGAAAAAGGTGTAACCAATGTTGTTAGTGGTAAAATAAGTGCTCGCTACTTTGCTATCAAAAATGAAATATGGCCTTCTAAGTTTAGTATGGATACAAGTATCTTTGTTACTGTAAATAAGGAGAATCAGAATACTATAAAGCTTTCAGAAGTTTATAGTAAATTTCTTACTAAGCAAGAAGATAAAGATGGAAATGTTTTTTATACATTAAATCCTAAAATGAAAGCTTCTGATTTTTTATCAGCTATTGGAATTTATTTTTCAGATAAATCAGAAGCAGAAAATAGATTAAGAGAAAGTGTTATTAGTGGTGGTTTAAAGCAGATATATAATATTATAGGGCATGCTTATAAAAAGAATATAGAGATATCTGATATTATTAAGTTTCTAAGTAAGAAGAATAATTTTGAAGGTGAAATTATTATAGATGGTAAACCCAAGCCAAAACCTATGCTATTTCCATCTCTTGTAGGTACAATAAATGCTCTTGCTCAAATTGAAGCAGATCTAGGAACAGAATCATCAAACCAAATGGTATATACCTCTGATGGAGAACTTCAGTCTGTTTTCTCTCAGAATAGTAGTTTCACTAGGATAGCTTACGCTTTAAACTCTGCATCTGATAGTAAAGAATTTGGAGATAAGAATTCAGAATTTGGTTATGTTTCTCATCTGTATCCAGGAAATAATCCAGCTGCAGGATCTTCTATAGTATTAAATTCATTATATGATCCTTTTTCAAAGACTAAAAATGAAGATAATGATTATGAAATAACTATCCTATCTGGTGCACAACATGAGGTGATAACTGAACTTGAAACATCTATTGATAGACAAACTGAAGGAACTTCATCTGCTAATATGACAAATACCGATAGATTTGTTAAAGATATATCATCAATGCTTCAAGCTGGTTATATGGAGGGTGTAGCAAATGGTGATAAGAATACTTTTATATCAGGAAAAGCTAAAAAATTAAATACCTATACTAATAAAAAATCAAATCATTTATTCATAGATAGTGATGCTTTTATAATAGATACCAATGATAATTGGTTAACTAGTGTAAATCCTATGCTTGAAGTTTATAATATAATGATTCCTAAACTGGATGCTGAGTTAAGAAGGATAGCAATGTATAATAAAGGAATATCCCCAGAACAAGCTGTAGAATTAGGATTAAAGCCCGAACAAGGAAAAGACTTTTATAAGAAGCATATACAAGGTTTTGAAAATGCTGGAAAGTTTGAATTTTTTGAGGATATTCTTGAGAATAATGAAGGTATAGATATTAAGCAAAGACTCCTTACTGAGTTCTTACCACAACTATCAGACACAGTTACCCTTAAAGATCTCCTTAATACTAACCCAGAGTTTAGAAAAATTGTTGGTATAGAGATTTGGAATTACTTTAATGCTGTTGCAGATCAGATAATGCAGCAAGATTATGTTAGAATATTTGGTGATAAGTTTCCTGATTTCTTAAATCAACTTGTCACAATAAACATACAAGATAAAAGCGTCCTTCAGAATGTATCTACTAAAGCTCTTATAAAGGCTACTATAATGTCTTTTGCTGTAAATGGAACTTTGCATACACAGGAGCAAATGATTATTGAGTTTGGAAATGCTTATGAGTTTAACCATGCTAAGGATGAGTATTCAAAAAGAACCTCTCCCTATAATTCTCCCGGTAAAATCAATCTTTCAGATGATATTGCTATAGCTATGCTGAATCTTCATGTTCCTAGAGAATATGAAGCAAAGAAAATTAAAGATGGTAAGATCAATAAAAAAGAAGCAAGAGCTATAAGTAGAATAGGTAATAAAGCTGTAATACAAGAAAGCGTAGTAAGAGCTTCTGAATATAAACCTTTACATGATCTCTTTAAGAGAAATTTTATAAAGAGAGGAGGTATTGAAGGTAGAGAACTAGAAGTACTTCTTTACGGAGAGAGTAATGGAGAAGTTGGAACTTTTGATGACCCTGTTGGTGGTGCTATGGAAGCTTTTGCTAAAATAAAGAATGCTGATGGGCAAGGTTGGATTAGCTTTGACTTCTATAGAGCTCTTAAGTGGTCAGAGAATAACTGGAGCGATGCTCAAGAAGCGGCTTATCAAAAAGAAATAAATGGTGAGCATATTAGTCCTGAAGAACTTGCTGAATTATTTCCTGTTCTTAAGGAAGGTTCTGCAGGACCATTAGCGCTAGGTAAGGGTATATTAGCTGTTCAAAGCATAGATAAGTTCTCCCTCGTACCGCTTACACCGAGTTTTATTAAAGATACTCCTTTTGAAGCTATTCATGACCAGATGATGGAGCAGGATATTGATTACATAATGATGCCGACAGCAGCTAAGAGAAGCTTTGTTAAGTCTAATGCTTTAGATGCTAATGGTAATGTAGCTGTTGGTGATCCTGTTTTCATGCCTGGTGATACTTCTGAGTTAGATCCTAGATTCCTTTCTGGTGAGATCAAGTTTACAAAGAATCCTTTCTTTATGGAGTATCTTAAGAACCAAACAGAGGTTAATAAAGAGTACAAAGAAGAAGGTACTTTATCTACTCAATACAGAAAGATTTTTGATATAGGTTTATATAATGGTGGAGTTCCTGTTGATGTCAACATGTCAAAAGAAAAATGGGATGCTTTATCAGAAAAAGAAAAAGAAGAGGAAAGTCCTAGTCATAAAAGAGTAAATACAGTATTTACTCATTTAGATAAACTTGTTACACAGATGGGTGTTGATCTTCTTGATGATATGGGTTGGGTTCAAGAGGGTGAGGAATTTAAAGGAACTGCTACAGATCTTATTACTTACTTAAAAAAGAAACTTGAAGGTCAAGAAGGATATACAGAAGAAGATCTTGCTATATTAGATGTATCAAAAGAGGATGAGTTTCCAGAACTTAGCATAAGCCCTGCTGCAGCGCGTCTTGAGAAGTTTTTATTCTCTATTGTGAATAAGAAGATGATTAGGCTTAAGGTTACTGGTGATCCCTTGGTACAAGTTTCCAATGCCGGTATGCAAAAATTCAGAGGTGGTAAGAACCTTACCGCTGAAGAAAAAAATAAGTATACAGATAAAGATCTTCAAGGTTATATAGGTACTCCAAGCGGTACTATAGGTATGAAGGTAAAGATTGCTATAACTGATAATTATGCTAATCTTTATAAGACAAAGTATTATAAAAAGAATGAGAAGGGTGAATATGTTGAGGATGGTATTATCGCTGTATATAAAATAGTTATAGATCCTAAAACAAGTAAACCTATTCTGAATGAAAAAACTAAGAAACCGGTTAAAGTTCTGGATGATGAAGCTAGTCTTGAGAGACTTAATGAAATGATTAAGTTAGATGCATGGCTTAACTCAGATAGTAATAGAGAAAAGATTCAAATATCTGGTCTCAGGATTCCTGGTCAGGGTCCTAACTCTACAGAGTTTGGTGAAGTGTGGCACTTCCTTCCTGCTTCTGCTAGTAATATAATTATTATACCGGCTGAAGTAATTGCCAAAGCTGGTGGTGACTTTGACGTTGATAAGCTTAACACTTACATAAAGTTTATATCTAGACAAGGTACTCTTTTAGAAGATACCATGACTGAAGAAGAGATTGAACAAGAATTAAAAGAAGTGGATGCTGTACTTAAGCACCGTAAAGCTGATAAGTTAAACATTAATAATTCTCTTGATAAATTCAGAAAGAGTATCTATAGGGTTGCTAAGCATATCAACATGACAGATGAGCAAATTAAATCTTTTACAACTAGAGATTCCCGAAAGCTTTTAAC
>Ga0307378_10005051_pt1 | contig 18521 bp, 18 predicted proteins | sample UN1MG_FD_202238 | JGI IMG/M metagenome (GOLD analysis project Ga0307378, IMG submission 202238) | Soil microbial communities from Risofladan, Vaasa, Finland - UN-1 | ecosystem: Environmental > Terrestrial > Soil > Coastal area > Acid sulfate soil | place: Finland: Risofladan, Vaasa | collected... | reverse complement strand
GACCGTCAGCGGGTCGAGGTCCAGCGTCAGGCGGCCGCGCAACAGAAGGTCGCCGCCGACCGCCAGCGGGTCGAGGTCCAGCGTCAGGCGGCCGCGCAACAGAAGGTCGCCGCCGACCGCCAGCGGGCCGAGGTCCAGCGCCAGGCGGCCGCGCAACAGAAGGTCGCCGCCGACCGTCAACGGGCCGAGGCCCAGCGCCAGGCGGCCGCGCAACAGAAGGCTGAGGCGGAGAAGCGCAAGACTCAGGCGCAGAAACAGCAGAAAGAACGCGGCCAGACCGACGACCGTCCTGCCGCGAAGGCGAAGGCCAAGGCCAAGTGATGGGCTCCCTGACGAGGCGGACAGGGCGCGCCAGGGGTCGCCAAAGTCGCCACGTGCGCCCAGCGGGCACCAAGCCCCCCGACAGCGGCCCGGAAACAGCCCCCAGGCTCAAGACGACTTTCACACCGTGTTCCATCACATCCGCCCCGAGGCGACCTTGCGGACCTGGCCGGTGGCGGAGACCAGATAGGTCGCGCCAGCCTGGGGGGCGTCCAGGTCCACGGTGAGGCCGTCGGCCACGGCCACGCGGACGCGGGCGTCATCCTTGCCGAGCGACACGGCCCGGACGAGGCACCGGCCGCCGGGCAGGCGGCGACCGCTCCAGGCGGCCTCGGCCTCGACAGACTTCGGCACCGCGAAGGTCATCGGCACGCCCTGGTCGAGGAACTCGCGGTGCGCGAGCAACTCGTCCGTGACGCTGCGGGCGTCCTCGACGGACTCGAAGGAGAACGCGGCCGTCACCGTCTGGGGCGTCGTCGGATAGCCGAGGTTGAAGAGGTACAGCCCGTCGGCCCCGCGGAGCCAGACGTGCCGCACGAGTTCGCGGTACACGTCCTGGCTCATCGGGAAACGGTACGTCTCGTCGGGGTTGTCGGTCACGAAACGGCTGAGATACGGCATCGACCGCTTGCCGGGAATGACCTTCTCGCTCGCGCGGCTCACAATCTCCAGCAGGCGCTGGAAGTAGTAGAGGTCGGCCGCCGCCTGGGTAATCGGGCGGTCTTTGAAGGCGCGCGGCAGGTCGGATGTGTTGGCGTAGGCCGACGGCATCTGCACGTCCAAGCCGTAGCGATTGTCCGTGCCGGAGACCTCGTCGCCGTACTCCCCCACCACGACGCCGGGGAACATCGCCTTGACCGGAACGGCCGCGCCCTTGGTGAACAGGTCGAAGCGAAACGCGTAGGCCCACTTTCGGAAGGCAGCGAAGTCGTCCAGGACGCCGGCGGGGTAATGTTTGCGGCAGTCGGCGCTGGCGCGCTGGGCCTCGTAGCACCCGTTCCAGGGGTGCGGCAGGCACTCGTCGTCGAACCACACGGCCGCCACGGGAATCCCCGCGTCCTTGAACGGCCGCAGCTGGCCGCGGAGCCACTCGGCCGTGAGTTTCGGGTCGGCCAGCGGCAGGCACGGCCACTTGCGGGTCTCGCCACGGCGTGTGGCGTCGGGGCCCTCACCCCAGGCGGTACAGTCGCGGTAGGCCGTGCCCTCCAGCAGGTCCACGCGCGGCAGGAGGACGTAGACGGGCCGGCCGGCCTCGGCGAGCGTCCGGGCCATGGCCATCGCCCCGGCGGGCGTCCACGCCCAGCCCATCTCGACGGTCGGCACGATACCGCGGGCCGCGAGGGTGTCGATGTGTTTGCGCAGGGTGCCGTCGGAGCGGAGTTTGACGAGGTCGTCGTTTCGCGGCAGCGGGAAGTTCCAGAGCACCAGGGGCATGCGGCCCGTCATGTCGTGCCGCATGGGCTTGACGACACGGGCCAGCGATTCCATGTCCCAGCGGATGGGCGTCTCCTCGGCCGCCCCCGCCGCAAGGGCCGGCCAGAGCGCGGCGAGACACGCCGCCACCGCCGCCGCCCACGGTCCCGGTCCGCCCGTTTCGATCATGTGCGCCGCCTCCGCGACTGCGTGCCCCAACGCTGATACCACTCGTAGCGTGGTAAGTCAACGCGCACCAGCCAGGGCCGGCCGGCGGAGCAAAGCGGAGGGGGGCGAGGACGGAAACGCGAAAGGCGCGCCCATGGTCGCCAGAGTCACCACGTGCGCGCCGCGGGCACCGAAAAAAGTGGAGCCACCTCCGGGATTTGAACCCGGAACCCCCGCTTTACGAAAGCGGTGCTCTACCATTGAGCTAAGGTGGCTCGGAGAAGGCCGGGGATTATATCGGCAACGCCCTGCCCGAATCAACGGCTTTTGTGCCGACCGGCCAGCCGACCGGGCCCCCCGCCACGCTCTCGCCCAGCACTGCCGGGGCGGCGTGAACGGAGGTTCGCGCGGCGGTCGCCGGTCAGAACATCTTCTCGGCGCACCGGCCGCAGAAGTACTTACCGCCCTTCTGCATGTACCCGTCGGTGCCCAGCGCGATGACGGCGCCGCACTTCGAGCAGCGGGTCGGCTCAAAGGACGGCGGGTTCTCGAGTTTCTCGAAGTTGTACTCGTTGGTGCCGTACCAGACGTACATCTCCGTCTCGAACGAGTCGCGGCACTCCTGGCAATCCTGCCAGCGGCCGGCGTGGCCCTCGTTGAAGTGAAACGAGCAGAGGGTGTAGCGGTGGTGGTTGCGGTAGCAGGAGTTGCGGGCGTAGGAGAACAGGACGTACTGGTCGGTGTCGTCGCAGATCCACTGGCCGCAGCACTCGGTCTTGGTGAGTTTGCCCGTCTTGCCGCACAGGCCGCAGCGGGGCTGCGCGGAGGAGACCGACTTACGGCGTTGACGTCCCTTGGCTTTCTGCGTCCTGTTTCGTGGACTCATCGTAATCGCTCCTTACGCGGATGGCGTCGAAACTCATCGCCGTTGGCTGCCTAGCAGACAAGTCCTCGGCGCTGGGAACAAGCGAGCGGCCTTGTATGGCGTACACTCCCTTGTCCGTCCCGATGATGAGGACCGTGTCGTTCTGAACGTAGAATTGCGCTCCCTGGGGCGCAGGCTGGCCGAACAGGGCCTGCTGGCCTGTCTGCAAATCAACCCGGCACACGGGCCCGGGAGTCTTGCAGGACGAGAAGAAGAGTTCGTCTCCCACGATGACGAAACCCTCATGCACATGGTCGCCGACCGCGTGCGTCATGAACCGCTTCCCGAGGGAATCGTACACGAAGAAGACATTCGGCTCCTTCCCCAAGCCGGTACTTGCCGCCAAAACCCCGTATCGGCCATCCTGGTAATAAGGCCTGCACGAGGAAACAAACTCGCCTGCGCAAAAGCCGATGAACCTACCACATGGGTCTCTGGCGGCAATAAGGAACTTGCCGAAACTGTCGCCGGTGGCCTCTTTCCAGAACTCAAGAATGTCTCCACCGACAACCGCGCGGGCAGACATCTCATAGGCCGCGCTGCTCTTGGCGGCTTCGAACTGGGCTTCCTCCGGGCTGGAGCCAGCGCAGCCCGCCGCCACGGTTGACGCCGCGAGCAACGCGATGAGTGGTCGCATGCCAGGTCGGCCGTTTCCCGGTTCCTCAGCCGCCGGTCGGCCGCTCCTACATCGTGACGCGCTTGCCGCAGTGCCGGCACTGGCGCCGGCGGACGACGTGCCCGCCGCGCGCCCGGCGAGTATAGACTACCTTCAGGTGCCTGCAACCGCAATGGCGGCATCGTACCCCGCGGCGGCGGGGCAGGTCACGGCGCGCGGGGGGCCCTGGTCTGGAGGACGAGCAGGACGATGCCCAGGACCACGGCCGCCACGCCCTCGCCCAGCACCCACCACCAGGGCAGGCCCAACTGGAACTCCACCACCAGCATCAACGCGCCAAACGCGATGCTCGACGCGCCCAGGAACAGGATGACCCGGCCGTGGCGGCGCACATCGTAACTCACGAGCCAGCAGAACACGCCGCTCAGGGCGTACATGGCCGAGACCGACCGCGCCAGATAATCGATGATGGGCCCGTCGGGATACGGACCGAACCCCAGCCACTCGTGGATAGCCCCGTACTCGGCGCGCGGCAGGAAGATGAAGGGGGTCGCCAGACACAGGGCCGCGCCGGTCAGGCGGAGCACGAGTTTTAGCAGGCGCTCGGCCGTCGTCATGGTCTACTTGTCCGCGGGCTTACTGTCGCCGAGGATCGAGACCGGTCGCAACACGAAGTCGCTGAAGGTGAATTCGACGACCTTGCCCTCGGCATCGACCGTCAACTTGATGAGCGGCTTGATGTTGCCGCCCACGAAGACCCGGTGCAGCGTGATCTCGGCCGTGCCATCGAGCGCCGTGGGGTGCCGTTCCAGGACGCAGTCGGGGTTCATCGTAATCAGGGCCGGCCAGTTGAAGTTGGCCGGAAAGACGATCTGGGTCACGTTCTCGATCTTGCCGGGCCTCGGCAACAGCTTAGGGGCGTACAGGAGCATGGCGGCGTGGGTCAGGAACAGGTCGCCCGGGGCGGGGATTTCCTTCTCCCAGGTGCGGGGCGTGTCGAAGGGTTTCTTCTCGACGTCGGCGTAACCGGTGGCCTCGGCCTTGGCCGCCAGGCCGGTGCCCGACGATTTGAACTCCACCGACCCCTCCATCAACTTGAACGTGCCGATGGAGGTCGTCACCTTGCCGCGCACCGGCACGGGCTTGTCCGTGCCGCGCAACACGACCTGGCTCTCGAAACCGGCTTCCTCGGTCTTGCCCCGGATCTTGAACGGGCCGACGAACTCCTCGTCCAGGATGACCAGGTCCTTGATACTCATCACCTTCAGCCGCATGTGCCCCACCTTGCGTTTGCCGATGCAGACGTCGTAGTGGGTCACCTCGGTCTTGACGGGCGACTCGAACTCCTCGGCCCGGCACGCGTCCAGACCCGGCGCGGCCAGACCGACGACCATCGCCAGGACACAGCCAACGCTTCGCATGGGTCACCTCTGACAACACAGACGGTTCACCTGCCGGGGAGATTCAGCGGGCGTCACAATCGCCCGGACCTCAGAATCGCAATGACCAGCCAGACGCCCAGCAGACCCGCCAGCAGGAACCCCAGCAGGCCCAACATGGGCACCTGGGTGTACGGCACGTTGGGCCCGACGTTGGCCTGCATGACGACGGCCGACCCCAGGATGATCGAGGCCACGATCATCGAGAAGGCGATGCGGTTGCTCGACCGGTCGAGTTCGGTAATGAACCGCTCGAGGTTCTCGTGGCGGAACAGTATCTGGAGCCGGCCGCGCATCAGTTTCCGGATCAGTTGCCGCAACGACCGCGGCCCCTGCTCGGCCAGCGCGATGAGGTGGTACGCCGAGGTCATGCCGTGGTGGGCCAGACGCCGAGGCGACACCTTGTCGGCCATGAGCCGGCGGACCTTCGGCCGGACCACCTCCACCATGCTCGTCTCGGGGTCGAGTTCGAGCGCCACGCCGCCCATCGTCACGAGGCTCTTGCCCAGGAGGATGAAATCGCGCGGCAGGACGACACGGTGCCGCCGAGCCGTGGCCGTAATCTCGTCGAACAGGTCCTTGAGGTTCATCAGCCTGAGCGGCACACCGGCGTACTTGTCGACCAGGGCGGCCAGGTCGCCCTTGAGGCGTTCGCTGTCGACGTCGTCGGGCAGCGCCGCCAGGTCGTCGAACACGTCCAGGACGATGTCGAAGTCGCGGTTGATCGACGCCACCAGGGCCGTGCCCAGTTTCGACCGCATGGTGTCGCTCAGGCGGCCGACCTGGCCGAAGTCGAGGATCCCCACCACGTCCGGCGGCAGGACCACCAGGTTCCCCGGATGCGGGTCGGAATGGAACAGCCCCAACTCGAAATACTGCCGCATGAAGCAGTTGGTGAAGTGCGCCGCCAGGGCCTTGCGGTCGGCACCGGCGGAGACCAGGGCCTCGGCATCGTAGACCAGGACCCCCTTGAGCCGCTCCATGGTCAGGACGCCGCTGCTCGTCAACTCCCAGAGGACGTGCGGCACGCGGATGTGCGGGTCGTCGGCAAAGGCCTCGCGGAACCGCTGGGTGTTCGAGGCCTCGGCGATGAAGTCGACCTCGCGCCGGACCGTCTGGGCGAACTCCTCGACCATCAGCACCGGCCGGAAGATGCGGTACTCCGGCACGTACCGTTCGGCCAGGTCCGCCAGGCCGCCCAGGATGTCGACGTCGGTCTCCAGCAACTCGCGGATGCCCGGCCGGCGGACCTTGACCACGACCGGCACACCGTCCTTCGTGCGGGCCGCGTACGCCTGGGCTATGCTGCCGGCCGCAAACGGCTCCGGACCGAAATCGTCGAAGAAGTCCTCGACCGGCCCGCCGAGTTCCCGCTCGATCTCGGCCCGCGCCGCGACCGTCGGAAACGGCGCCACCCGGTCCTGGAGTTTACGGAACTCGGCGATGAACGCCGGCGGCAAGAGGTCGGTCCGGCTGCCGAGCACCTGCCCCAGTTTGACGTAGGTCGGGCCCAGTTCCTCCAGCACCCGGGCCACGCGGGCGGCCGTCGACGGGTCGGCCTCTTCCTCCCCCGCCCCACGGCCCCGCAGCAGACGCTTGCGGAACGGCACCAGGCGTGCCAGGTGCAGCCTCAGGACCAGCCACCCGAACCCGTGTTTCGTCAGAACGGTCCCGACGTGGCCGAGACGGCCGAGGCTTCTCAGTTGGCGGCCAAATGGGATGAGCGTCATGCGCGTCTGCCTCATCGACGTGAAGGGGTTCGCCCGGCGATTATAGACGCCGTCCGCGCCGGCGGGCAAAGAAAAAGGTCACCACGGGCCCGGCTCGTCGTAGTCGGCCGTGGCCGCCACCGCCACGTACACCGCCCGGGCGCCCGCGCGCCGCAGCACGCGGGTGCACTCGGCCACCGTCGTGCCGCTCGTCATCACGTCGTCCACCAGCAGCACCGCCCTGCCCCGGAGGCCGTCCGATCGGCCGCGCGCCGCAAAGGCCCCTCGGACGTTCGTGTGCCGCTGGGCCGACGGCAGGTTGGTCTGATGCGGCGTGGGCCGGCGCCGCCGAAGACGCCGCGTCACCTTCCCGCCCGTTCGCGGGGCCCCGCGGGCCACTTCGTCGGCCAGGACCTGGGCCTGGTTGAAACCGCGCCGGACCCGGCGACGCCAGTGCAGCGGCACGGGAACCACCACGTCCACGTCGTCGCGCCACGGCACCAGCGCCAGACGCTCGGCCAGCAGCCGGCCCAGGACCTGCGCAATCACGACCTGTGGCTCGTACTTGCACCGCAGAATGAGGGCCTTGAGCGGACCCTCGTACGGGCCCAGCCGCACGGCCGCGCCGAACCGGACCGGGTACATCCGGCAGAACAGGCACCCCTGGGGCCCAACGGTGTACGGCCCGGCCCGGCGGCCGCACAGCGGACAGTACGGCGCGGCGATGAGTTCGGCCATCTCGCGGCCACACGCCTCGCACAGCGGCCACCGGCGGTCGGTCGGGGCCGGCGTACCGCACGCGACACAGTGCATCGGCAGCACGAGTTGCCCCACCGATGTCCACAGCCGCGTAAGCATGAGGACGATTATAGAACCCCGACCCCCGCCGCCGCAAGGCCGGCGAACCCGTGGCTCGCGTCCCCGGCCTCGCGGAATCTCTATACGCCAGGGGCCGTCTCTGCTATGATTCCATAATTCTGCCGGCAACGGGGAGGGCCCGCCCCCCAATGGACAACGCATGCGAATCCTGCATCGGTACATCCTGAAAGAGGTCCTGAAGGCCCTCGCTCTGGCCCTGGTGGCCGTCTCGGGCGTGGTGGCGTTTGCCCTGGTGCTCCAGGCCCTCCAGGAAAAGGGCCTGGGACCGTTGACGTCGCTGGCCTACATGGTCCTGTCGGTGCCGGGCGCGGCGTACCTGGCGCTGCCGCTGTCGGCCGTCCTGGCGGGGACGCTGGTCTACGGTCGCCTGGCCGCCGACAACGAGGTCATGGCGTGCCAAGCCAGCGGCATCCCGATCAGCAGCCTGTTCTGGCCGACCATTCTGCTGGCGGTCGTGGCGTCGCTGGGCACGATGGCCCTGGCCGCCTGGCCGCTGCCGGCCAGCGGCTACGCGGCCAAGTGCCTGGCGCTACAGGACATCGAGCGTCTGTTCTTCACGCAACTGTCGTCGGCGGGCAAGTTGACGGTCAGCGAGGCCGGTTTCCAGATTACGGTGGACCGCGTCGTGGGCGACATGCTGTACGGCCCCACGCTGAAGTACCGCGGCCGCAACGGCCAGACCTACTGCTATGCCCCCTACGGACGGGTGGCGTTCGACCGCGACCACAACCGCGTCAAACTCGCCCTCTGGGAGGCCGTCGTCGTGGACGAGGCCCACGCCGTGCCGGTGCGCGGCACGCATTCGGTGGGGCTGACGCTGCCCACCACCGTGCCTCACAAGGTCGACGACCTGGACCTGTGGCACCTGATGGCGTGGCAGCGGCACCCGGAGATTTCGGACCGCGTCCGGATGCTCCCGGAAGACGTCACCGAGGCCGGCATCGAGGTGCACAAAAAGGTGATCCGGGCCCGGTCGATGGGCGAACTGCACGGCCGGGTGGCCGCCGCGGTGGGCTGCTTCGGGCTCGTCCTCGTCGGGGCCGGCCTGGGCATGTACTTTCACAGCGGACACCTGCTGACGGCGTTCGGCGTGGCCCTGGCGCCCTGGCTGGCCGCCACCATCCTGACGATGACCGCCGTCAAGACGGTCTGCCGCGCCACCGACAACCCCCAGGACCACGTGTGGCTCATCTGGACGCCTAACGTGGTGGTCGTCGTGCTGGGGCTGGGAATCCTGGCGTACCTGTCGTGGGCGTGGACGTCGCCGCTGCGGCTGAGCGACCTCTTGCGGGGACGCCGCGGATGAAGATCCTCGACCGGTACATCCTGAAGACGTTCCTGGTGTCGCTGGCGATCTGCATGGCCGCCATGATGAGCCTGGCGCTGCTGCTGGACCTGTTCTTTAACGTCAACAAGTTTCTCGACATGGAGGCCGCGGCCGAGCAGGCCGGTTTCTGGACGTTGCTGGCCGGCATGGGCGACTATTACTTCTACAAGGCCTTCCACTACTTCCAGTTGCTGGCGGCGCCCGCCATGCTGGTGTCGGCGGCGGCCAGCATGGTCCGGCTGAACCGCAACCGCGAACTGACGGGCATCAAGGCCGCCGGCATCAGCCTGTACCGCGTCCTGTGGCCGATGATTCTGGTGGGGCTGGCGCTCAACGGGTTGTACCTCGCCAACCAGGAACTCATCATTCCGGGCGTCGCGGTCGAACTGTCGCGCGACCCCGACGACCTGGAAGTCCGCGAGAGTTTCCCCGTCGACTTCGTCCGCGACGAGCACAACAACATCCTCTACGCCCCGGTCTACGACCCGAAGACCCACCAGATGCAGGCCGTCCGCAAAGAGTTCGAGGACGGCCGCGTCGTCTTTCCGGCGCGCGTCCGCATCTTTCTCAGGGACTCCAGGTACGAGGCCCTCGGCACCATCGAGGCCGAACAGGCCACCTGGGACGAGCAGGGGAAACGCTGGGTCCTCGTGAACGGCCTCCGCCTGCCTCCCATGAAAGAGGCCACCCTGCTGGACCACATCCCGGCCGGCCCCGAGGGCGAGCCCTGCAAGGACTACTACACCAACGTCGGGCCGCGCGAACTGCGACGCCATCGCACGGCCGACTTCTATCGCTATATGTCGTACTCCGAACTCCGAACGCTGGCCGAGGACCCGATGCGCGGCAACCGGCGGCAACTCCAGGTCGAGATGCACCGCCACGTCACCGGACCCCTGCTGAACATCCTGGTGCTGCTGCTGGGTCTGCCCTTCGTAGCCGGCCGCGACGACCGGAACTACTTCGTCAGCATCGGCGTGGCCATCGGGCTGTTCATCGGCGTGTTCGCGCTGACCTTCGCCACCACCGCCTTCGGCAACGCCGGCCACATCAGCCCCCTGCTGGCCGCGTGGGTACCCATCTTCATCGTCCTGCCGGGCAGCATCCTGTCGATGGAGGCGATGAAAACGTAGGGGCGTTTCGAGGAAGGTCTTGGCGCTTCCTTGAGCCGTGTGCCACGGCCGGCTTGCCCGGCCGTGCTCAACTCAGGGCCGACAGCAACCCGCGCAGCGGCGACGCCTGCCACGCCTCGCCCGCCGCGCCGCTCGAAACGAACAGCCCCATCCGCACGGCGTACGTCACCAGCGTCGCCATGGCCAGCACCGGAATCGACCACACGAGGACCCGCGCGGTCCGGTCGAGCCACGTCCGACCGCGGACGGCCACCCCCGCCGACCTCACCATCACGACCACGAACACCACGTACAGGACGGGCCCCAGCGGATGAAACGCCAGCGCCTCGGCCATCGCCCCCTGCCCCACGGCGCGGAAGGCCCGCGTCACGCCGCACGTCGGGCACGGCATGCCGGTCACCCACCGCAGGAGGCAGATGGATCGGCCCTCGTCGCGGACGCCGAACGTGGGGGGCAGGCCCCGGAGGTCGACGGGCCAGAGGCTCACGGCGAACGCCGCCGCCAAGGCCGCCGCCACCACGGCGTGGAAGATGCGGTCGGCGAGGCGGACAGAGCGGTCGGGTTCGGCGGCGGACGGCTCGGACATGGGAGCGGGGCTCAACCGCGCAGCGCGGAGACCCTCTCCTTCATCATTCGCTATTTATCATTCCTTGTTCATCATTGCCGTCATGCCGCGGCGGGTGCGGAGACCCGCCGCGCAAAGCCCGGCCTCACAGCCCCGGCGGCGGAGGCGGCGGCTCGATGCTCGTCGGCGGCACGGGGCCCGAACCCTCGGGCGGCGCTTCAACCGCCAGCGGCTGAACCAGCGGCTGGCCCGTCCATGCCCGGTACAGGTAGATGGCCGTCGCCGAGAACCAGATCATGACCAGCGGAACCCAGATCATGACCAGCAGCATCGTGAAGAACCCGCCCACGCAGCAGGCGATGATCCCCGCCAGGGACGCCCCCATGCCGATCAGCCCAAACAGCAGGCCGAAACACAGGCCCGAGAGGATGATCCCCGGCAGGTACGCCCCCGTGCCGAACAGCCCAAACAGCAGGGCGAACCCCAGGGTCGAGAGGTAATGGGCCTTGACGACCCGCATCGAATCCTTGACCGCCTCCCAGCCCGACTCCGGGTGATCCCAGACGGTCAGCAGCGAGAAGATGAACAGCAGTGACACCAGGCCCAGGGCAACGAGGATCGGCAACGCAATCACCCCGGCGACGACCATGGTGATGATCATTTCCTCGTCGCCGCCGCCGCCTTCCGATGCGATGAAGACCGCGCCAAGCACGATGCCCGCAATCAACAGGCCGCCGACGAGGCCGACTCCCATCGGCAACAGCATGGCCACCAGCGATTGCCAGTACCGCTGCCGGAACCCTTCGAAGACGTCGCCCACCTGGGCCGGTGCCCCGTCAATGCGGCGGCGGACGGCATAGAACAGGCCGGCGCCCAGTTGGGGCTGGACGAATAGCGCCACCGCCAACTGGATGCACGCGCCGATGTACGGCAGACTCCCCACACAGCCGCCCACTATCTGGATGATGAACGCCACCAGGCCCACCACCCAGATGGGCCAGAAGTCGACCATCATCAGCCGCCAGCCCATCCGCGTGGCATCCATGACGCCCAGCGTGCCGCCGCCAGGCAGATCTTGCCGCATGTCACTCGAGGCCGTTTCGGTCATGACTGGCTCCTTGCCCAAGTTTGCGCATCACCGACGGGCAACGTACCACCCGCCCACGGCGGGCGTCAATCAGTTTCCGCCACCCTCGCGGCCATCGCCCGCCGCCGGCACAGAGACCAGCGGCCGGCCCGTCCACGAACGGTACAGGTACACCAGCGACGCCACGAACCAGACGGTCACCACCGGACCGGTGAAGAACACGCCCACGCAGCAGGCCGCCAGGCCGATGAGCTGGGCCGCCACGGCAATCAGCCAGAACACCAGGAAGAACCCCACCATCGGCGGGAAATGGTCCCGCACCAGCCGGGCCGACGCCTTGGCGGCCTCCCAGCCCGACTCCGGATGGTCCCACACGGCCAGCGGCACGAAACGGAAGAACAGGGCGTACACCATCAGCGCCGCGATCAGCACCATCTCAATGACCAGGAACGCCAGGATGCCGACGACGACCACGACGGCCACGACCTCCTCCTGGCCCTCGGCCGCCGCCACGATGCCAAGGCCCAGCACAAACAGGGCCGCCATCGCCAACCCGAGGGGCACCGCAATCGCGACGCTCCCGAGCGTCACCGGCAGCATGCCCACCACCGACGGGCCGAACCGGTGCTTGAACCCGGCAAAGAGGTCGGCCACCTCGGCCGGTCCGCCGTCGATGCGCCGGGCCACGGCGTAGTACAGACCGGCCAGAAGCGGCGGCAGGACGACGATCGTCGCGGCCATGCCGAAGACACTCGCCCCCATCCAGACCACCGTCGTCACAAACGCCACCACCCACAGCCGCCAGAAATCGCTCATCATCAGACGCCAACCCATGCCGATGCATTCCATGACGCCCACCGGCGCGATGGGCGGATGCGCAGACGAGGGGGCTGAAGCCGAGTCCTGGCTCATGTGCGGTCTCCTTCTGCGGCGCTCGGCAAGCGATATGACATCCTGACCGTACCACCTCCGCCCCGCTGCCGTCAACGAGTTTCCCCTGCGCCGGCGCAGGCGTCGCCCGATATAATGGCCCCCCATGGCCGCCCAGGCGAAACACGACCTGCCCGAGCGCGTGCGGCGGACCGTCGAGCAACACGGCCTGCTGCCGCCGGCCGGCGCCCCGCCCGAGACCGTCGTCGTGGCCACGAGCGGCGGGCCCGACAGCGTGGCACTCCTTTTGACGCTCGCGGAAGTCGTCCGTTCGCGCCGTCTGCCTGTGACGCTCGTCGTCGCGCACCTGCACCACGGCCTCAGAGACAGTACGGCCGACGCCGACCAGGTATTCGTCGAAAACCTGTCCGCGCGGCTGGGCCTGGAGTGCGAGACGGCCCGCGCCGACGTCCGGGCCGAGGCTGCGGCCGCCAGCGTCGGCATCGAGGAGGCCGCGCGGGAGACCCGGCGGCGGTTCCTGGCCGACGTCGCCCGGCGGCGCGGCGCCACGCGCGTCGCGCTCGGTCACACCCTCGACGACCGGGCCGAGACGGTCCTCTTCAACGTCCTTCGTGGCACGGGCATCGAGGGACTCGCCGCGATGCCGCCGCGCGCGCCGCTGGCGCCCGCCCCGTGTAGGGTGGGTGCTCCGCACCCACGCGGACAGGACGGGGCGTCGTGTAGGGTGGGTGCTCCGCACCCACGCGAACAGGAGGGCCGTCCTGCCGAAAGCGGTGGGTGCGAAGCACCCACCCTACATCCCGTCTCCGAGCCCGACGCGGGGACGTCGTCGCAGCGGGCCATCGAGATTGTCCGCCCGCTCATCGACGTTGCGCGGGCCGAGGTTCTCGCGTTCCTCGAGGCGGCCGGTCAGCTTTGGCGGGAGGACGAAACGAACGCCTCCGACGCCTTCACCCGCAACCGGCTGCGGCATGAAATCCTGCCCCTCGTCCGCGACGCCGTCAACCCGAAGGCCGACGAGGCGCTCGCGCGCCTGGCCGACCAGGCCGCCGCGGCCGGCAACGTCTTGGCCGACGCCCTCGACGCCGTCTGGCGCCAGATCGTCCGCGAGACGCCGGCCGGTGCCATCCTCATCGACGCCGACGATTTCGTGCCGCTGAGACCGTGGCTCCAGGGGGCGATCCTGCGGCAGGCGGTCGAGCGGCTGGGCGGCGGACTCAAACACATGTCCGCCGAGCGGACCCGCGCCGCGGTCGACGCCCTCCTCGCCAGGACCGTCGCCGGGCCGGTCGATTTGCCGGGCGGCCTCGTGGCCCAGCGCCGACGCCGCGTGATTCGCATCGGCCCGCGCGAGACATAAAGGGGCGGGTGCTTTGCACCCACCGGGTGGCCGGAGGCCGTGACGTGCGGACAGCCCTCGTCATCGCGATGGCCGCATGGCTGGCGCTCGCACCGGCGTGCGCCGCCATGGCGGCGGACCGGCTCGAACCGCCCGCCGCCGACGACCCGTCCGAGACCGACGACGCCGAGGACGCCTTCCTCGGCGGCCCGGACCCGCCCTGCCTGCTCCCCTGCGTCGTGGTCCTGTGGGCGTTGGTGTTGGCGCTGGGCGTGGCGGCACTCGTGGTAGGCTTGGCCGTGTCGGCGGCCGTCCTGGCAGTGTGTGCGGCCTTGCTGGTCGCGGGTGTGCTGGGGGCCGCGTACCTGGCGCTTCAGGGAGCCGGCTACGTGGCCGGACTGGCGCTGGTGCCCGCCACGGTCGTCATCGTGTGGGCGGTGGTCCGTGCGCGGCGGCCTGGGAAGGCCGCCGCGCGGCAGCGATAGTCTTGAACCACCGCCTACCCCAGCAGCGCTTTGAGGGCCTTCTGGAACGGGTCGCGGACGCCCCGGAGCCACTTCTCGGCCGCTGCGGCGCGCTTGCCGATGTCGGCCAGGCCCAGGTTGCCCGGGCCGCCCTGCAACTTCTTCGACTTGAGGTTCGCCACCGGGTCGCGCGCGGAGAGTTCCTCCAGGTGTGTCCCCACGTACCGATACGCGTCGCGAAACGGCCGGCCCTCGAGCACGAGTTCCAGGGCCCGGTCGGTGGCGTAAATCTCCGGCAGGAATCCCTTGCGGAGGTTCTCCTCAACCACCTCCAGCCGCTCGACCGACAACCGCATGACCGAGAGGCTGGCCAGCGTCGTCTCCGTGCCGCGCAGGAACGGCCCCTTGGTCTCCTGGAAGTCGCGGTTGTAACCGAACGGCAGGGCCTTCAGGATCATGGCCACCTGCCCGTGGGCGGCCAGGACGGCGGCCGACTTGGCCCGCACCAGTTCCAGGCCGCACGGGTTCCGCTTGTTCGGCATCATCGACGACCCGGTGCACAGTTCCTTCGGGATGCGGAAGTACCCGAACTCGGGCGTCGAGCAGAGCATCAGGTCGTTGGCGAGGCGCGAGAGGTCGATCATGACCTGCCCGCACGCCGCCAGCGTCGCCAGTTCGGCCTTGCCGCGCGAGTTCGCACAGTACAGCACGTTGTTCTGGACCTTCGCAAAGCCCAGCAGCCGCGCCACCATCCGGCGGTCGAGCGGCAGGGCCGACCCGTACGCAGCCCCCGACCCCAGGGGCGACTGGTCGGTGAGGGTGTGCGCGGCCCGAACCAGTTCCAGGTCGTCGATCAGGCTCTCGGCATACGCCCCCGCCCACAGACCCAGGCTCGACGGCATGGCGATCTGCATGTGCGTGCGGCCGGGCATGGGCACGAACTCGTGCTGCCGCGCGAACGCCGCCAACGACCGCACGAGCGCGATGACCCGCGCGGTCAACTCGTGCAAATGTTCCTTGCCCCACAGCCGCAGGTCCAGCAGGACCTGGTCGTTGCGGCTGCGACCGGTGTGGAGTTTCTTGCCCAGGTCGCCCAGGTCCTCGGTCAGCCGTTCCTCGACGGCCGTGTGGACGTCTTCCTGGTCGGGCCGGATGACGAACGTGCCGGCGCGGAAATCCTTGAGCACGCGTTTCAGGCCCTTCAGGAGCCGGCCGCGCTCGCGGACCGTGAGGACGCCTATCTTGGCGAGCATCGTGGCATGGGCGGCCGAGCCCAGGCAATCGGCCCGCACCAGCGCCGCATCGAGCCGATGGTCCTCGCCCACGGTGAATTGCTCGACCTCGGGGTCGATGCCGTAACCCTTGTCCCACAACTTGGCCATGGTAATCCTCCATCATCGAAGACGTGCGGCAGTATACGTAACCCCTCCCCAATTGGCAACAAGGCTGCTGCAATCCCCAGCAGCCTCTAGACCCCCTTAGTCGGCGGTGACCCGGCATTCGCCTATAGGTTCTATGGGCGTTTTTTCGATGCCAGTGACGGACTTGCTCGGGGCCGAGCATCTGTGACGGATTTGCTTTGACGCAGCCAAGAGCCCCAGTAGACTTGTTAGTTGACAAAAGGTTACGAACCTTATGAGCAGAGAAGTCACATCACAGCAAGCCCTCGCCGGCATTGCGAAGGCATTGGCCGATTGCGAAAGCGCCATCGAACATCATCCGCCAAGAACCGTGGCACTCTACCAACAGGGCAAGGCCTCCTTTCTCGAAGGGCAGGAGGGTGTCGAGCACACGGATTGGTCGCGATCCACGGGCCTGACGCTGCCACAATTGGCATTGCTGCACCAGTACCTCTTTGCCGCTTCCTTCATGTCCGCCTGGTTTCATATGCATTGGGACAAAAAAAGGCGAGACCACGCTGCGCACTCAGCCTGCCTGCTTGTCTCGGCACTGGGCTTCGATCCCCCTGATGTGATGCGGCAGTTCATTATGTACGAGCAAATCTGGCGTGTTTCAATGCGATCTGCTGGCATGGGGTTAGGTCGGAAACTGGGCTGGCTCCTGCTGCTTTTTCTATTCCTCGGGCTAATCCTGTGGTTGGCTTTTCGCTGATAAGCATCTCCTTGGAGGATACCATGCAGAAGCCCCCCTTTGATGTTAACGAAGCCTTGAAGGCGATTGCCTACGAAATCGGAATGCTTGCGAACCTTCCCTGCCTATACGATCAGTTGCAGGGCAACGACGTGAACCAGCACGCCGTCCTCGAGGCATTTCTTATTCACGCCCGACTGGTTCACGACTTCTTCTTCACGACGCCGATAGAAGATGACATCGCGCCCCGGGAAATCCTCCCGAACTGGTCAGTGCCAACTGGTCTGACGGGGCTCGCGCAAGCCGAAATAAAGCGCATAAACAAAATGCTGGCGCACTTCACGCGGGGGCGTCTCCAACTGATGCAAAAAGGCCAGGGGCAGTGGAATCTGCCCGCATTGAGGCGTCCCCTTCTTACGGTGGCATACAACTTCTGCACCAGCGACACGAACGTGCAAGGTCTTGTAGAAAGCGAATTGTCGTCAAGATTCGACTTGTCTCTTACTCAGATTAAGAACACGATTACCCCTACACCGCCAGCCCAAGCCCCCAGGGGGGCGATTACGTCTTTGCCTCAACAACCAGTTGATAACAGCGCAACAGCATCAACATATCGTCCCAAACAACAACAGCCCTGAAGTTCCTGGCCGCTGCGTCTGCGTGCAAGACAGAGCCGGAATACCAATCCCCGGTGGCAACCCCTTGCCATGACATGGCCCACGAGGAAAACCGCGCGGCGGGTATGCCGACCCGCCGCGCGGTTCAGAATTCGTGGGCCAATAATCCTGCGGCCTACTCCAGGCTGCCGCGCTTGGCCAGGATCTGGAACGGCAGGCCGCGGATGGTGGCGGCGTCTTTGGCCATCTGCTGTGAGAACCCGCTCGACTTGATCGAGCGTATCTCGGGCGAGAAGAGGCCGGTGGGGCTCTCGCGGTGCAGAATCTCGATGTTGCCCTTGTACAGGCCCACCGTGTAGGTGCCGTTCATGAAGCGTGACGCGGCCAGGACGAAGGCGTCGAGTTCGCGCTTCAGCGGGTGGTACCACATGCCGTGGTACGTCAGGTACGCCCACTTGCGGTCGACGATGGCCTTGAACTCGAGTTCGTCCTTCGTCAGGCACCACTGTTCGAGGTCGCGGTGCAGTTTCAGGATGACGTGGGCGGCGGGGGCCTCGTAAATCTCGCGGCTCTTGAGGTCCATGATGCCGTCCTCGAACATGTCGATGCGGCCGATGCCGCACGACCCGGCGACCACGTTCAGGGCGGAGATGAGTTTCCCGAGGGCCATCTTCTTGCCGTCCAGCCGCGTGGGGATGCCTTCCTCGAAGGTGAGGGAGACCTCGCGGACCTGGTCGGGGGCCTTCTGCGGCGGGACGAGCCACATCCAGATGTCGTCGGGCAGTTCCTGGTCGAGGCCGATGGCGCCGGAGGCGATGCTGCGGCACCACATGGTCTTGTCGTCGCCGCCCTCGATCTGCTCGTCCACCGGCACGCCCCACGCCTCGCACAGGGCCCGTTCCTCGGCCCGCAGCAGGTCGAAGTCGCGCACCGGCACCAGCACCTCGCAGTGGGGCGCAAACATCTTGAATACATTATGCATGCGGTACTGGTCGTTGCCCTTGCCGGTCGAACCTTCCATGAGAGCGTCGCAGCCCAACTCGACGCCCTTCAGGGCCACGGCCCGGGCCACCAGTTGCCGCGTCATCGACGTCGAGACCGGGTACCCCTCGTAGTCGGAGTTGGCCCGGATGGCCTTGGCCAGCCAGTTCTCGGTGAACTCCTGCCGGAGGTCGATCATGATCGGCTTGACGCCGAGCGCCTTGGCCTTGGCCTCGCCGACCGCCACCTCCTCCTCGCCCTGGCCTACGTCGCAGGTGATGGGCACGATGCCCGAGTCCTTCACCTTATAGACGCGCCGCAGCAGTTCGATGCACAGGCTCGAATCGAGACCGCCCGAATACGCCAAGGCTACCCGTTCGACCTTCGGCACGGGCGTGCCGAACACCTTGGCTTCAATGGCTTTCACGTCCATGGTTCTGCCCTTTCCCTTGCATGGCACCGCGTGCCTGTTGGTCCTACAACGCTACTTCATCACTTCATACCGCCTGGCGGCCTTCCTAGGCCGCCAGGAACACGCATCAGGCCCGATCGCGGC
>Ga0307378_10005050_pt1 | contig 18522 bp, 12 predicted proteins | sample UN1MG_FD_202238 | JGI IMG/M metagenome (GOLD analysis project Ga0307378, IMG submission 202238) | Soil microbial communities from Risofladan, Vaasa, Finland - UN-1 | ecosystem: Environmental > Terrestrial > Soil > Coastal area > Acid sulfate soil | place: Finland: Risofladan, Vaasa | collected... | reverse complement strand
AGCTAGCGGAAATAGATTTTTTAAGGTTGCAATACTTAACCGCATGTTTATATTTATATTTCTATAGCATTTTCCTAACCCGAGATATTTTCTTACTCTTTCATGGTCAGAAGAAGGTCTACTTAAAATACTTTTCAAGTAAGTTATGGAATCTTATATCATATTCCAATGCTTCCAAATCAGGCGTAAGTTTTAGCCAGAAAAGGTTGCGATACCCCTTACTAAAAGCTCTTTCCAACTGGTTTAAAGCCTGGGGTACTTTCCCTTGCAGACATAACAGTTCAGCATATCTTTCATGCATGGTTGAGTCAATCTCGATTGCTTTTTGAAGCATTTGGCTGGAGGATTCCATATTCCCTAAGCGTGCATTTACTGCACTCATTACTATATATGTTCCGACATTATCCGGCATCTCTTTCACCCATACTTCCGTAGCATAGTTCTTAAAGGCGGTAAAATATCTGATAGCTTCCTCCTTATTTCCCATTGCCTGGTAATTAACACCTAAATCGTAGTTGGCTGAAGGTTCATCCGGATTTTTTAAAAGGATATTTTTTAATATCTCAATGGCTTCGTCATACCTTGTTTGCATACGATAAATATGTGCAAGACGAAAGAGGTTAACAGACAGATCAGAATTTATTTCCCGGGCTTTAATAAAAGCTGCCTCAGCTCTGGAAAGACTGTCAAAGCACAACCATGCAGCACCAAGATTGACATACCCCCACACATTCTGAGGATTATTGGAAACCATCCTTTCTGACCAGACTAAAGCAGAATCAGCTTTGCCCAACTTTTCAAGATAGATCCACGTTAATCCGCTATAGGATATATAGGTATTTGGATCAATATGAATGGCTACTTTATATTCTTCAGCTGCATCCTCAAACTGGTTCAATTGATAATATATATAGCCTAGATTATTGTGGGCAATAGCATCATCCGGATATAACGAAATCCGCATTTTGGTATATTCAACACTTTTAGCTAAATCTTTTTCAACATTTGAAGCATTAAATGCTAGTATTCCAAGTTTCTCCTTTTCAGTAAGATTGTTAACGGAGTGAAGTGCTTGGTTTAATAATTCCCTTCCCAGATTCATGTCACCGAATTTTTCAATGAGAAGGCTGCCTAATGATGCTTTTGCTGATACAAAACCTGTATCAATCTTCAAAGCATTTTGGTAGTAATCTCTTGCACCTGTGAAATCAAGTTTTAGATGTTGTTCTATGCCCAGCGAATAGAGTTTAAGTGCCTCTAATGATGAAGTCGTTACCTTTTGCAATGGCTTGTCCTGAGTTGAGATTGTATATCTCGACTCACCCAAAGAATGTCGTACTCTTTTGCTCAGATGGTCAAGAGTTGCCAGGATATCATCTTGTGTATCAGCATATAAGATTTCTGATTTTAGAAGGTCACCGGTTTTAGCATCAAGGATTTTTGCAGTAATAGCATACTTGTTTCCTATTTCACTGATACCAGGTACAATATAAATATTTAATCCTTCCCTTAAAGCTATATCCCTTCCCATTTTTTCATCGATATTTTGCATATCGTTAATCCCTATTCTTTTTAAAGTCTCAATCATTCTGGATTTGGGAAGGACATTTATATATATTGATTGACTAGTAGAGAGAGTAAATGCTGTATAGAGCGATTTATCAAACACCGGATTTTCAGTAAGATTTTCAAAATCAGTTATTATGATCCAATCACGCCTGGAGAAAGGCAACGTACTTCCGCTTGAGAAAATATAGAGGGCAATGACTGCCAGTACTATAACTAATGAACTGGAGGTATAAATTATTCTTTTCTTTTTTTTCTTAGCTGGTTTTTCTGTAGATGGTTCATCAGAATCCGGTTCTTTGTCCCTGGAAATTTGAGTTAAGGGTATTTTTATTCCCTGTGATCTGACATCAACCGAGGGAATAATTTCAACTTTTTCTTCTTCCGATGTTGCTGCCTGTGCTCTCTTCAAGCCACGTATTATTTCATCAATTGCATTGGCTATCTTGTTAATCTGGTCACGATAGATAAGTTGCTTTATGTTCTGGATAACATCATCATCCTTCTGTCTCAATGGCCGGTTAACTCCCTGAGAATGGTATATGAAATCCACTGATCTGATAAATCCCAGCTGATTTTCAACCAACTTAATATCTTCAGGATCAAGATCATGTATACGAACCGGCAATATCCTGCTTGAAAAATTACTGCCGCTAAGCTTAATATTAAGCCCGAACCTGTCATGCTCTGCGATTTTTATGAAGGCAAGGAATTCATTGTTCCATGCATAGCTATTTGGGTCACAGTATGTTCTGGAAAGTATCGGGATAAATATCAAACACTTCAGTTTATCCTCAAGAGATTTAGATACTAAATGAGTTTCGAGCAGTCCGTCATTAAGATTAGCATCGAAATAAACATTTATTTTATTCTTGATTGTAGCCTCAAGTTCTTTGCTGAGATTATTGATAAACTCGGTCACCCAGCCATCGTACTTATTATCGTTTTGGCGGTAACTTATGAAGATGTCATAATTATAGCCTTCAATAATGCTTGACATCAGAGGCCTATTTATTTCATTATCAAAGTTAAGTCTTAATCAGGCTAAATGCAAAAAAACATTTAGCACCACTTATTTAAATGATCTCACTGATTTTAAATTTACCATATTATACTCTTGCTCCTATGACCAGTATATCATCTCTCTGAGAATGTTTACCCATCCAGTCGTTAAGGGTTTGTTGCAAAATCTGCTTTTGTTCAAACAGGGGTTGATCGTGGATTTCTAAAAGCAACTTTTTAAAATTTTTACTGCCAAACCTGGTATTGTTGCTTCCGCCAATTTGGTCAATAAAACCATCTGTAGAAATGTAAAAAGTATCACCAATTTCAAGCTGAATCACATGATTTGTAAAGGATTTATCCCCTGAAATGTGCACACCTACCGGCATCATATCGGCTTCGAATTCTTTAAGTACGGGCCTCCCGTTTATATTGCTGATAATATATAACGGACTAAAGGCACCGGAATATTGCATAATACTTTTATTATTATTAATAACACATAAAGCCATATCTATTCCATCTCTTGATTCTTCTTTTTTACCGGTTTGCCGGAGGGAATGCTTGATTTCTTTCCGCAGTTCATTCAGAATCTGGTTTGCCTGTGTAATTTCCTTTCTTTGAACAATTTCATTTAAATAACTTATCCCCAGCATACTCATAAATGCCCCCGGAACTCCATGGCCTGTACAATCTGCCGATACTAAAACGATATATTGATTTATCTGCTTTATCCAATAGAAATCACCACTTACGATTTCTTTCGGTCTATAGAATATGAAATTTTCATTTATTAACTCAGTTATGTATGTTTCTGGCGGTAGAATTGCCTGCTGTATCCTTTGTGCATAGTTTATACTACTGATTATTTCTTCCTTTTGATTATTGGTAATCTCATATAATTGTTTTAGTTCTTCATTTGCCCTGATAATTTTGTCATTTTTTTCTTTCAGTTCAGAGCTCTGTTTTTCCAATAAAACCCGACGTTCATCCAGGGCTGCCGTAAGCTTTCTGGAGCGATTCAGACTTAAATAATAAACCAATATTATTCCTATGGCCAATAAAAGAATGATTGCTAATCCTAAGATTACAATACGTTGAAATAACTTGTTTTTTTGTAATATCTCAACCTCTGACTGTTTTTTTGCCACTTCAAATTCTGTACGCAGATCGGCCATTTTCTGAATATTCTCATTACTTTTAATACTGTCATTGGCGCTTATGTATAACGACTGATAATGATAGGCACTGTCATACATGCCGGAAATCTCATATAACCGGGCAAGAGCATATGATGCATCGCGTTCATACTCTTTAAGACCATTCTTTATAGCACTGCCCAATGCCTGGGTTGCACAGTCAATGGCTCTTATGATTTCTCCTTTATGCCGAAGAATACTGGCATATTCGATTTTATACTCGGTGACGGCACGTTCATCTCTCTCTTTAGTAAGTATTTCAATGGCCCGGAGAAGGTTTTCTTCTGCTTTATCATATTCTGACAGCCTGGAATATGCCAAACCCGAATTCCCTACACAATAGGCATATTGAGTAGTGTAACCGAGCTTTTGAAAAATGTCACTTGTTGCAGAAAATAAAACTAATGCTGTGTCGTATTGGCCCATGCTATAATTCGCATAACCCAAATTGTGAAGAACTGTGGCCAGTTTTACTGAATCCTGTTCTTTTTTATAAATTTCAATGGCATTCCGAAGATAATATTTTTCATTATCGGGATTTCCCTGCTTGTTGTACGCTTCAGCTATATAGGTATATGTTCTTGCCAGGCCCTTGTTATCACCATTTTCTTTATAATAGTTTGCTGCCTTAATAAACCATTCGAGTGCTGATGCAAGGTCTCCGGAATCTAAATAACAGCTACCTTTCAAAATATATGGATTAGGAAACATAATATTCAGCCTTTCAGCAAGTTTTATGGCCTGGTCACAATACTGCAGCTTGCTTTCCACATCCGGTGTGCTGCGGATAATCTTACATAAAAGTTGGTATTTAGCAGAATCATCTTTAACCAGGTCGTTCTCCAGTAAATATAACAGGCTGTCGGTGGACTGACCGAAAAGCAAAATTGGTGAATTTATTGCCACAACAAGGGCAACAATAAAAGCTGAAATAAAACGATAATACACCAAGCTATGATTATTAGTCCTCTATTCTTATATAAGGATCGATTTTTACTTTTGAATTATCCTGATCGATATATTCAATAGTGTATTCTTCTTCTGTACCACGAGCTAAACCATCCGGTACTTTAAGTTTAAATCCTTTACCAATAACTTGCTTTTTGGCATCTTCTTTAAATATTATTTTCCCCTTCGGGGAATATATTCTTTCAATTTTCTTTATTCCGCTGGCGCGGTCTAATTCCCAGAAAACATTACCCCCTGCCTTAACATCTGTCCTAAGACTATCAGTTACTAAATTTCCGTTTGTATCGAACATAGCAAGGTGTTTTTCCCCATTAATTTCGATCGATCTTAAATAAATCGTTGCTTTTTCCTGAACAAAGGCTCTGCTTTGTCCATTTGCCCGGGTACATCCCCCGGTAATCAGAATTGTTGCTAAAAACACAATTCCAGTTGAAAGTGTAATAATCTTTTTCATTGCATGACTGTTTTAAAATTTCATGAAAGGATACATACTGAGATGATAATAAGTTTATAAGAGAACTTTATAATAGTGAATTATTACAAAAGTGATCCTTCTAAGAATTTAGTTTTCAGCCATTTTATTAAATCTCTTTATCAAAATTAAACATTGTTTAAACAAAAGTCAAGTTTATTTTAGATTGGATATACCCCAAAATTCAATAAGCGAAATTCTGTATATCCCATAAATGCTGATTTTCAGGTAATCTACAAGTGATAACACAAAAAATGGGGATACTTTTTTTATTATTAGCATAAAAGTATCCTCCTGTATATATTTGTATTTCCACACACAAAATCAGAAGGATACAAAATGAACTTTAGCCATCTAGCTAATAAGTTACGGTACAAAGTAACAAAATTTTCGGGGATACTTTCAAAAGGACTCGATAAAACTGCAAGAAGATTTATTCAGGAAGCTATTTATGGCATTATAGCTTCTCAGTCGGTTATGCTGACAGAAATTGGAAGGCAGTTGGAAAGCCGGGTATCATTAAAGAAAATTGAAGAAAGATTTAGCAGGCAACTAATTAAGCCTGGGATATGGAGTTGCTTACAGAAAAGTATCTTATCACTTGCAAGTGAGAGGGTAAAAGAAAGAACCTTATTGATACTTGATTTAAGTGATCTGAAAAAGAAGTATGCGGAAAAGATGGAATATCTGGCAACTGTCAGAGATGGTAGCGAAGAGGGAGAACTTGTAGAGGGATACTGGACCAACCAGGTCATTGCATCGGAGGTAGACAGTAATGAAATAACCCCGTTGTATCATTCTCTCTATTCACAGAAATCACCAGATTTTGAAAGCGAGAATGTAGAAATCATAAAAGCATTTAATCAGGTAGGTAAGGCAGTTCAAAACAGGGGCATATGGGTCATTGATCGTGGTGGAGACAGAGATTATTTATATGAGTCTCTTCTAAAAAATAAAAGAGACTTTATTATTCGACTGGTAGGCTCAAGAGATCTGATATCCCAAGGTAAACCTTTAAGATCATTATGGTTAGCATATGCATGCAGGCTTCCTTATGAGAATAGTATTATAAAAATTATTGAAGGGAAAGAAGTTCAGTTTCACTTAAGATATGGCTTCATTCCTGTCTATTTGCCTGAGTTCAAAAAACCATTGACCATGGTTGTAATTAAGGGATTTGGTGTCCAACCCATGATGCTGCTGACATCACTTCAGATAAATTCTAAAGAAAAGGATCTGTGGTTTATTATTTCAGCTTACCTGAAACGATGGAGTATTGAGGAAACGATACGATTTGTTAAACAAACTTATGATCTGGAAAATATCAGAGTCTTAAAATATGTCCGCTTACAGAATATGATGGCTTTGTTATTGGCTGTATTTTATTTTGTGGCTATCATACTTGATCAAACTCAAAAACTAACTGTAATGGCAGGTCATGTTCTAAAATGTGCTAAACGAGTATTTGGAATACCTGATTTTAAGTATTATGCACTGGGTGATGGATTCAGTAATATTTTCTCCCGTTACCCTGGCAAGCTCATGAAATACCAGGAAATTGACAGAAATCAACTTGGTTTTGGATTTGGCTAAATTTTGGGGTATGTCCAAATACTTTGTCTTGGAGAACAAGATTATTTTTTCTTTATAGTGGTTATCATTAGCATATACTGAAGCTCCATTGTGGTAGTAGCTCCCATATAATCGTCAAAACGATCAATCATGCCTTTCATGTATTCAACACATTCATCATAGCTGGCAAAACCATTGCCCTCAGGAAAAAGCGCTGCCAAAAAATTGCCCTCATAACGGATACTTACTGACCCATCTTCGTTTTCTTTAACAACCAAGTCTGCCATAGAATTAAGACGCATAAATTCAAAATTATAAATCATTCCTCTAACATAGCCTTCAAAGTCATTCGCTGCTCCCCACGTAGGGGCAAACAAATTCCCGACATATTTACCATATTCATATGGTGTCACTCCATGGGTTTTGGCAAAATTACATCCAGCAGCAGCGAGATACCAGTACTGACCAAGCATTCTTTCATGCTTTTGATCACCTGTGAAGACTGGTACGGAATATTTTTCCTGTGCAAGCAAGTTGCTTGCCAGGGCAAGGCAAATGAAAAATGTCAAGTATTTTTTCATAATTTTTGATTTTGGTTATAACAAATATACACCTGTTTGAACCAAAGTAAAATTAGTTTTCACCACATAATAAATAAACGCCACGCCTGAATAACTTTGATGCGGATATAAGACAGTTATCAACATTGCATCACCATAAGGCCCGAATCGGTACTTTTCATTAACAGCTGTTTTATAAGCTTTAAAAAGCAGTTCATGCCCTGCAAATGCTGCAACCATAATCAAAAGTGTTGAATTCGCAGATATTACGACAATGCTAAGAATAATCATAGACAATCACTTTATCATAAACACTAAATATTAGTTAAGGTGCCTATGCTTTTATTCGTATTTAAGCGATTGTGCAGGATTTACTCTAGCTGCTCTCAAAACCCGATAGCTGATAGTCAGGATTGCAATACCAAGGGCAATTGCCAATCCTGTTACAAAAGTGAATAATCCGGGATTTATTTTATAATAAAAGTTCTCAAGCCATTTACCTGCCCAATAATAGACGACCGGCCAGGCTATAAGAGCTGAAACTGAGACAAGTATAACGATCTCTTTGGAAATAACTACGTAGATGCCTGCCACTGAAGAGCCCATGGCTTTTCTTACACCAATTTCCTTTATACGCTGTTCAACTGTAAATGAAGTGAGTCCGAAAAGTCCAAGAGATGCAATAAAAATTGCCAGTATTGCAAAGATCACAGCCATCTGTGCATTCTGTTTTTCCTGTTTGTACATCAGTTCAAAATCAGCGTCAAGAAAATAATACTGCAAAGGGTTATTTGAAACAAACTCTTTCCATTTATCTTCAATTGCACTTATGGTTTTAGAATAGTTTTGGGGTGATAGCCTTACTGTAATATACCCCCACAACATGTTATCATTCTGGAATTTTAAAATATATGGGCCAATCGGATTACGAAGTGATTCGAAATTAAAGTTTTTTATAACACCGATAACAGGTAAATAATTTACTTTCCCTGAATCGCCTGGCTCCATAAATCTTGTCTTATCGATATCGGTAACCTTAAAATCCTTACGGGCAGTTTCATTAATAATACAGGCATCCTTATCGGAAGTGAATGACTCATTAAAGGATCTTCCTGATACCAGGGTCATTCCATAAGTGTCCAGAAAATTGTAATCTACCCAGCTGGTAGCCATAAGGAAAGTCTCGTCCTTTCTTCCTTCCATCATGTAGCCGTTATTATTGTTAGTGCGCCCTGGAATTGCTGTAGAGCTCGAAATATTTACTACTCCAGGAATATTCTTCACAACTTCTTTAAAGGACTTCATTTTTGTGCCAAGCGCTCCTGCCCTGTTAATTACAATTAATTGTTCTTTGTTGAATCCTAAATCCTTGTTCAGCATATATTTTATCTGCCGGTACATAATCATTGTACCAACAATAAGCAGAATTGAAACAGCGAACTGAAATACAACCAGTACCCTTCTGAGGCGTCCGTTTTGGGTACTGTTTTGTACACTTCCTTTAAGTACTTCGTACGGGTTAAATGAAGAAAGAAAAAGAGCCGGATAACTACCTGAAAGAAAACCAACAAAAAGGGCGAACAGGATGAGTGAAGGCATTGTATACCAGGAAGCAAAAAGATTCAGCACCAGATTAGCTCCGAGCAGATTATTGAAATAAGGGAGTGTTACTTTTATAAATATTATAGATAATATTAGCGATATAAATGAAAGTATAAATGATTCAAAAAGGAACTGAGCGATAAGCATCCCTCTTGTTGAACCTCCCACTTTCTTTATTCCTACTTCTTTCGCTCGTCTGGAGGCCTGAGCAGTTGAGAGGTTCATAAAATTTATGGCTGCGATTAAAACAATAAGTATGGCTATGCTTCCGAATATTGTAAGGTATTTGGGATCAATGGGAGCTTTAAAATCCTGCTGAATGGTTGTATCAGTGTGAATATCGGTGAGATTCTGCAGGTAAAATCTATATTTGTTGCCCTGTGCAATAAAATCGTCAAGTGAAATACCAGTATATTGCTGGATTTCTGGACCAACATATTTCTGCATTAATGCTGGAAATTTAGCATCAACAATCCTATAGGATGTATTTGGTTTTAACAGTAGGTATGTGCTGAAACTATTACTCATCCATGTAGGATTTTTGGACCTTGGATTTGTTATAAATGAGGAAATTACATTTGCTTCAAAATGAGAATTATGAGGAACATCGGCAAAAACTCCTGTGATGATGTATCTTACAGTATCAGATCCTATCTTGATCGGTTTGTCAATCGGATTTTCATTTCCAAAGATCTTTTTTGCTGTTGATTCTGACAAAACCACTTTCCTCGGAGCGTTAAGCAGGTTTTTCAGATCGCCTTTTAAAACAGGTATTGAAAAGAAATTAAAGAATGAAGAGTCTGCTTCCACCAGATGATCCTCAGTAAAGGTCTGGTTATTATACTCCAGAACAGTCGGACCATTATTGTTCATCCGAAGGAAGTCTTCGATTTCCGGAAATTCCTTTACCATCGTAGGTCCCATTATTGCCGGAGACGATGCTGCAGTAACTTCCTGACCTCCAATCTTTCCGTTAAGGATTGTTCTGTATATCCTGTCTCTTTTGGTATTATACTTATCATAACTAGCCTCATTAATTACATATAATGCAATCAAAAGGCTACAAGCTATACCAATTGAGAGTCCAAGGATATTTATTATAATGTATACACGTTGCCTTTTAAAAGACCTTAGGCTGAGCTTGATAAGATTATTTAACATATATATCCGTTTTACTAGAGTTTGGTTAAGTTATTTATCTTTTTAAAAGATTATCCGGTTTTTTAAATACCTTGATTTTATTCAATAGACGAAAAAAAAATTGTCATGCTGCAATTGGAGTAACCAGTGGCCCTGACCGTAGTCGGCCGGAATAAATTGACCACCAAACTTCGGAGTTAAATCCTTTTTGTAGAGTTAAGTATGTCAAGTGTTATCAGACCGGATTTTGAATTGGTCAGAGAAGGACGGATTTTGCAATAAGGTTAACTTCTATTGTTTCAATTACATTTTGTAAATTAATGCATTAATATTCATTCCTGCTCCAACGGATGCGAAAACAAGGGTGTCTCCTTTATTTATTTTGTGCGGTTTTAACTGATCCTTTAATATAAGATCCAATAAAGTCGGTATGGTCGCTACAGATGAGTTGCCCAACCATGCAATTGTCATCGGCATAATTTTTTTTGGCACATCAACTATATCATAAAGACTAAAAAGTCTTTTTAATATTGCAGTATCCATTTTCCCATTAGCTTGATGGATTAGCGCTTTTTTTATTTCACTAAGGTGAATATCGCATTTCTCAAGACATTCTTTTATTGTTTGAGGTACTTTTTCAATTGCATATTGATAAAGCTTCCGGCCAACCATTTTTAAAAAAATATCATCCTTGTTTTCATTGTCAGGCTTATTTGATTTATCCATATATAACATTTTGGAATTTAATAAGGTATCCGATCGTGTTTTATGTGCAAGGATACCAATGGGATATTCACTCTTTTTGGCTTCGAAAATAGTCGCTCCGGCACCATCGGCATACAACATACTGTCTCTGTCATGGGGATCGGAAACCCTGGAAAGTATGTCAGCCCCGATAACCAGTACCTTTCCGGCATCTCCTGATTTTATTAAATAATCAGCCTGAATAGCAGCTTTCAACCAACCCGGACAGCCAAAAAGTAAATCATAAGCTACGGTATCCGGGTTTTTTATTTCTAATTTATGTTTTACCCTGGCGGCTAAACAAGGTACAGCATCCATTCGCTTATTGTTATTCTTTACATCGCCAAAATTATGCGCAACAATTATGTAATCTAATTCTTCTTTATCAATGTCTGCAGATTTTATTGCATCAATAGCAGCATAACTGGCAATATCAGAAGTTACCAAATCGTCTACGGCATATCTTCTTTCTGCAATAGTCGTAATTTCAAAAAACTTATCAATTATTTCCTGATTTTCTTTTTCGAGTTTTTTCCCGTCCATATCATAAAATTCATTTATAAGAAAATCCTCATTTCTGATACATTTTGTAGAGATGTATTTTCCCGTTCCTGTAATAACACTATAGATAGTTCTATTCATATTTATAGTTTTATATTGTATGTTTTACTGCCAACTTGCCTAAAGATTTAGCGAAGTTAACTGTTTGTGTGCAAAAATTAAAGAAAGGATTATATGATTTACTTTTTTGTGTAATCTAATGGAAATGCCAGTTGCATTGACCATCTTTAGCCGAAATAAATTGACCACCCAAAGCCGGAGTTAAATTCTTGTTGTTCAGTTATGTATGTTAAGTGTTATCAGACCTCGTGTTGAAGTGGTCAAAGAAGGACGGATTTTACACCAACCACCAGGACAACAGATAATTTTATACTTGACCTCAGAAAAAAATTTGAAGAAAATCCATCAAAACCCAGATATATCGAAAGTGTGAGAGATATAGGTTACAGGTTTAATTCCCTGAATGAATGAAAAAAGGGGCACAATGATCAGACATTGTACCCCTGCGAATGCTTAAAATACGGGGTTCTTATTTCTCTTCCGTCAGGAAATCCTCCACAAACCAGAATTCCTTTTTACCATATTTCCAACCAATAAATACAAATCTTTCACCATCCGGAGACCAGTCAAAATGAGTTATTTGGTATATATCAGTTAGTCCGGTTTTAATATCTTCGATATTTCCGTCTGATAAAGTCATGATCTTTATTCCATTATGATCGTCGTCATTAAAATTAAATGCGATTCTTTTACTGTCGGGGGACCAGGCAAGTTCAGTATAAACAGAATAAACATAATTTTCAACTTCATGAACCATACTTTCTTCTCTGTTTTTTATATTTAAAATATAAATATAACTGGTAAAAGGAGATTCTTTTTGCCTGGCTAACCAGGCCAGCATTTTCCCGTCAGGTGACCAGACAAGTGAATGGATTCTTTTCCCCGGAACAGAGTCCAGAAGTTCAGGTTCTCCACTGGACGAATCAACGACATAAATATCTTCATCACTTATTCCATCATTAGTCTTTTCTTTACTTAACTTACGACGGATGAAGGCTATTTTAGTTCCATCAGGCGACCAGCAAGGATCTGAATCGAAAAACGGTCCTTTCGCTTTTGTTAATTGAGTTGATCCGGTGCCATCCAAAGCTAATTTCCATATTCTGGACATAGGACAAAAATATTCAGATCTAACATCTTCAGGTGTCCAGGCTCCCGTTACCATTGTCTTTCCGTCGGGTGAGATTCTATTTCCTCCGGCATAAAGGAATAATCTGATGTTTTTGTCACCCATATCTCCACGAACAGGTTTACCATTTCCGCCGGACGCTGGAACAGACGCCAGTATTTGCCAGCTATATGGAAGACCTTCTAAATTTACTTCTTCAGGTGGAGCTGTGTAATAAATCTGTCTGCCGTCGGGAGACCATCGTGGCTGATTTATGAAGGCACCGGGTGTACGCTGGATCATGGCTGCCTGTCCTCCTACAACCGGTAATGTATAAATTGCGGATTCTTGCTCAGTCACCAATAGAATACCAATTTTATTGTCAGGTGTCCATCCGGCAAGAATTCTAATAGAAGAGGTGCCTTCAGGAGCATCAATTGAAACAGGATTTCCAATTGCTTGTCCTGCTTTTTCAATTCGGGCAATAAACATTCGTGGCTGGTCTTCATCAATATATGCGATCATTTTACAATCGGGAGACCAGACCGGGCTGGTTGCCTTAATAGCGTTAGCTACCAGATGAGGAGTACCTCCCTCTGAAGGTACGACCCATAATCCCAGATCACCTTCACCTCTTCCAATCCCTCTGTCTGCTGCGAAGGCAATCATTTTACCATCAGGAGAAAAAACCGGTTCTCTTGCCTCCATATCTGCTAGTTTTATCGGATTACCGCCTTCAACCGGAATGGAGTAAATGTATTGTTCATCATCTTTTACCGAAGAAAAAGCCAGTTTCTTTCCATCAGGCGATATGCTTATCTGGTAGTTGACTGCCATACCTCCACGATAAGGATTAAATACTTTCCTTGGTTTTCCTCCAGTGGAAGGCACAAGACATATCCATCGATTAGTTAACGAATCGGTTGTTTCCGGATATTCGTTAAATGCAATCCATTTACCATCATAAGACCAGAAAAGTCCATTCCATACAACCTCTGTGCCACCTGTATTTATCTGAACGGGCGTCCCGGAGAAGTCCGGTCCAAGATTTCCCTCGAGAGGCAGCGCCCACAGTTTTTTATCAGAACCCATTAACAGGTTTTTCCCGTCGGGTGATAATTTTACATTCCAGGAAAGTTCAGTGGGGATATTGATCTTCCTGAATGTTGGTTTTTTCTGAACATCCATCGATGCAAGAAGCCTGTTAAGATTCTCCCTTGCCATTGCAACCTCCTGCTTCTGCTCAGGATAGTTATCTACTACTTTCCGGTATGCTTTCTGTGCTTCTTCCAAACCTAATTTTTCATAACACAGGCCTATATACAGCTGAGATTTTGCTGCGTATTCCCTCTCCTTAGGATATTTCTTAATTATATCGTTAAAAAGAGTAATAGCCCCATTCAGGTCTCCTTTTGTTTCCATTGTGAACTTTGCCTTTTCGAAGAGGATCTTATACTCAGGCGAAGTCTGAAATCCGGATGCTGTTAATAAGATGCCGATAAAGACAGCTATTAACAAAGTTCTTTTGTGATTCATAATTTTGCTTCTTTTTTGTTAGTGAAATAATTCACTTACAATGATGCATTTTTGTATTGTTGATGTTGTCAAATAAAAGTCAACAATTGTAAAAGATTGTCGTCAACCGATGAACCGGTAACCTCCTCCATAAACTGAAAGAATATATCTGGGATGAGCCGGGTACTCCTCAATTTTTTTCCTCAATTTAAGAATATGATTATCAATGGTCCGGGTAGTGGGATAACTTTCATATCCCCAGATTTTATCAAGCAAATCATTTCTTGCAACAACTTCTCCCCGATGAGCAATGAAATATTTTAAAATTTCCATTTCAAGAGAAGTAAAGGCCAATTCTTTCCCTTTGCGGCTGACTTTAAATTGGGCAAAATCAATTTCAATATCACCAAAGGAATATACTTTAGGGACTGCTTTCCCCTCTCTTTCAGAACGCCTTAACTGGGTTTTTATCCGGGCTAAAAGTTCCCGGACACTGAAGGGCTTGGTTATATAATCGTCAGCTCCGATTTCAAGCCCCACCACCTTGTCAATCTCTTCTCCTTTGGCTGTGAGCATAATAATCGGTATACCTATATTTTTTTGCCGGAGTTCCCTGCAGACCTCAAGACCATCCATCTCCGGCAGCATAATATCAAGAATTATCAGGTCGGGTGTTTCTTCGAGAGCTTTACGAAGACCTTCCACACCATTAACAGCCCAGTCCACATCAAATCCTTCGTCAGACAGGTTGAGTTTTAATCCTTTAATCAGGTCTTGTTCATCTTCAATTATTAGGATTTTCTTCATTTGTATATGTATGTAATGTTATTTAAGTTTCTAAAGTTTGATCGTATCTTCAGTCGGCAGTCGGCAGTCGGCAGTCGGTAGTCTTCAGTCGGCAGTCGGCAGTCTTAAAAATAATTATTTGTATTTTTCGGGATATTGAATCATGTGATTAAGTAGTCGTCCGATTTCTTCAGATCGTTCATTGAAATCGTCAAAAATTTCTTTTGTTATATACTCACAGGCAAGTGCAAAATCGAGCCAAACCTGGGTTTCAGTGTTTTCCATATCTGAATCAGAGATCTTACTTACGAAATGGGCTTCATACTGACGTTTACGATATCCTTCACCAATATTTGAACAAACAGATCTTGAGGATCTTCTCATCTGAGAGGTCAAGGAATAAAGTTCATCCTTAGGGAACTTCTTGCTAACGTGATAAATATCCATCGCAAGAGCAAATGCCTTTTTATATACAGCTAAGTTTCTAAATCCCGTTGCCATTGTATTTTAATTGTTTGATTAATATCTGCTTATTTATCTATTACCAATTGCCGACTGCAGACTGAGGATTGCAGACTCAGCTTTAGTTTCCACCCAACGGTATCCTGACCGTAAATCTGCTGCCTTTGCCGACTTCGCTTTCAACCTCTATCGTTCCCCCATGAGCCTCCGTGATATGTTTAACCAGGGTAAGCCCTAATCCGCTTCCCCTGGTTTCAGCACCGGTTTTGTTTTGTACCTGGTAAAATCTCTGGAAAATTTTTGAGACCTCTTTTGGTGAAATTCCTATACCTTTATCTGCGACCTGGAGGACAGCATTCCCATTATCTCTGAATAATTTCACTGTCACTTCCTTTTCCCTTGGCGAAAATTTCATGGCATTGCTTAGTAGATTAATTAAAACGCTGGCAATTGCTTCTCCATCAAAATTCATTTCCGGAACGTCCCGGGTTATATCTTTATGGATGACAAATCCCTTTTTCTCTAAATGATAACGATATGATTCCAGAGTATCCTGTACAACATCTGCTAAATTTCCTTTTTTAAGATCAAATTCTTTTCTGCCCGTTTCAATCCTGGAAAAATCAAGAACGTTATTGATCAGATGTGACAGGCGCTCACTTTCCTTTGTTATTATCTCATAGCATTCTTTCTTCTCTTCGTTTGTGAGATTTTCTTTGCGCTGGAGTGTCTCTCCATAAAGACGAATGAGAGTCAGCGGAGTTTTCAGTTCATGAGAGATATTATTGACAAATTCTGTCTTTAAACGGTTGGTTTCAGATTCGCGGGAAATGTCGCGAGCTATCAGAACAGCTCCTAAAAGCATTAAAGCCACTATAATCGTTAGAAGGAATCCGTAGAAAAAAATCTCACGCCGGGCTGCTTTTTCAAGGTCTTTTATTTCAGGGTGAGAAACAAGAAGTTTCCATGGCATTGGAACCGTACGAAAAGTTAAAGCAAGGGATTCCCCTGAAGTTGATTCTTCTTTTCCTGATGAGATATTTTGATCTCTTTCATCAACGATTTTAAAATCCAGCCCGGAATCTTTTGAAATATCTTCAAGGATTTGAGGGATCATTTTATCTTTTAAATAATTGAGATCCCAGCATAATCCGCCATAAAATTTCCGCCCTGACTGAAAATCCGGCAGAATGGCATAAGAAATAAGAAAGAATTCATCTTCAGAAGCTACGGGAAACCTTCTTGGTGTATTATCATCGTTTGCCCCTGGCAGAGATAATTTATCCTTTATTCCCGGGATAGCATTTATTTCAAGAAAATCTGTAAAAAGGAGAGCTTGCCTGTAAGAAGATTGTTGTTTTTGTATATCTGTATATGATTTTTGAATTTCAGGAAATTTTCCATCGATAAGTTTATTGTTCAGTATTGACTCAATCTCTGAAATATAAAAATCATAGGCAGGCTGGTTAATAAGCCAGATCCCTTCCCGGATCTGTTTATACAGGCTTAGCAAGATTTCAAGGTAATTTTCTTCCTCATTCTTTTCCCGGGCAATTTCATATAACTGAAATGCAGCAACAATACCGTATGGGTGTCCTGCCCTGTTCCGGAGTTGTTCGTAGTTTTTGTAAAGGTCATTATATACTTTATTTGCTTCATCATATTTTTGGGACGATAACAGGCATCGTCCCAAACCTTCAAAAGCAACTGCACGGTACTGCTTTGAGGGAGCAGATAAAGCACACTCCTTATATAATTCAGCAGCACGGGAGTAATTTTTTTGAGAGAATTCAAAATACTCACCTCTCTGGAATAATTGTGTAAACTGTTTGTTTTGTATCTCTTTATCAAACTGAATCCCTAAAGCATTTTCGCTTGCCGTTTTAGGGATTACTATTTTGAAATCAGCATTGAGCAAAAAAGGATTCCCCACAGAATCTTCTGAGAATACAGGAGTACCAAAGTTAACCTGTTCATTTTCCTCTGATTCGATTAGACGAGTAAAATTTTCTGATCTTAAAGTTTTTTGTTCATACTCAAGAAGTGCTCTTTCAACTGATTTAAGGGCAGCTTCTCCTGAAATCCAGAGATTTGATTTAAGAAGTTCTTTAACAGCCTCGCGCCTCTTTAGGAATGTACTTAAACTTAAATAACCCACAATTAAGCAGGGAAGAAAAATTGCAAGAAAGAAAATAAAAATAATTTTCCTGTGGGTAAATATTTTCATTACTGACTTAAAAATTCTGTCTGAATATTATTATCCTTTTGTAAAATAAAACATGTAAAATTTAACCATCAAAATGTCAATAAAATGTAAAAAATTGTAAATGAATGTCATGCTTATTCATTTTGTTCTCTATGAATTTAGTCTATCTGTAGTTAGATAAAATTAATCAAAATCACAGAATGGAAAATTTTTAAGGATTAATTTAGATTCAATCAAAATTCCCTACATCTTTTACAAAATTGATTGAAAAACCAAAAGCTTTTAAAATTTGGTGCCAGTATTTGTAAAAATAGAGTATAAATGTGTAAGTTTTACAATTATTCTGTTACAAAATAAAGTGGTACAAATGAATATAAACCTGTGTAAATCTATGTAAGACCCTATAAAAAGCTCATAATCAGGGGATCGCTGGTTCGATCCCAGCTGGGCCCACAGAATGAAAAGCGCAAACAGTGATATTATTGGAAAATCCGGTCACCCAGAGCACGTCATTCCGGATCAAGATAGCAAACGATTCCGGAAATGATTGAGCACCATAAACCGTAATGTAAACAGCACAATATCAGCGCAAAACTATTGCACAATTTAGTTATCTTGGGATTGCCCACATTAAACCGGAATAGGGTGCTCCCTAATACCGGATTCTCCATAAAGAGAGCATACCCGAATATTTTTTACCTGTTCAATATAAGTTTCTTAATGTCGATGAATTCGGATGTCCGAAGCTGATAAAAGTAAATACCATTGGCTTTACTATGCGGGAACCATTGTGTGTGATAGTTACCGGATGGGAGAACCTGGTTCACCAGAACTTCGATTTCCATTCCGAGAGAATTGAAGATGGAGAGTCTAACAGGGTTCATTTTCGGCAATGAAAATCGAATCGTGGTAATCTGGTTGAATGGATTCGGGTAGTTCTGATATAAAGTATACATAAAAGGGTTATCAAAGTTGAGCTGTTCAATGAAATCCGGACC
>Ga0307378_10005048_pt1 | contig 18525 bp, 18 predicted proteins | sample UN1MG_FD_202238 | JGI IMG/M metagenome (GOLD analysis project Ga0307378, IMG submission 202238) | Soil microbial communities from Risofladan, Vaasa, Finland - UN-1 | ecosystem: Environmental > Terrestrial > Soil > Coastal area > Acid sulfate soil | place: Finland: Risofladan, Vaasa | collected... | reverse complement strand
AGCAACTTGGCGACCCCGATGAATGCCAGGTCATTGGGATTTTGATTGGCTTCCTGGGCATACGCCTGGGTCATGATCCGCACGTGCCCGGTTTGGTAATGGGCGGTGGACTTGACCATGTCCGCCAGTACACCGTTCATGAATGAGTATATAAAGACAGCCAGAAAAACACCGATAAAAACGGTCAACACCGGAAAGAGGGACCGTGAGTGGTCGCGTACCAGGCCTTTCAATAAAAATTTGATCATGTCAATTTTCCTCTCAGGGCATCTGTCGGTTCAAGTTTGGCGATTCTTCTGGTCGGCAGGTAACTGACAATCGTCGTCACCATGAAAACCAGCAATGTTGTGCCGATGACCAGACCGGCAGTGAAGGTCGGGAAGATCCTGCTCCCCATTGCATAACCAAAACTATCCGTTGCTTCCGGCAAGCCATACCCGGTATTGGCGACATGAATGAGCAAAGGCAGCCCGTAAGCGGCCGCGACAAATGCCGCCAAAACAGCGTGTATGGCGCCTTCCAGGGTGAACAGCTGAATGATCCTTGTGCGCGTCATACCCAAAGCCATCAAGGTGCCCATCTCTTTTCTTCTGCGAAAGATGGATAGCACTTGCGTGTCAAAAATGGCCAGCATGGCCAAACACAACAGGACGAGATAAAAAATGCTGCCGCCGATCGATTTTGTCAGGAAAAGCGCCCTTACATCCTGCAGCAAAAATTCCAGGTCTTTGTGTTGCCAATGCTCAACCTCGGCGTTGAACAGTGAGCCTCTTTCCAGGACAATGATCGTCGCTTCATCGGGCATGGCCGTCATTTCCCGCATTGTTTCGATGGGGATCCAAAATTGCCCGTTGTCGATATCCGAAACATCGGTTTTCATCACTGCCGCTATTATTATTTCATTGGCATCGAAGGTGCCGTTGGTGTCCCGCCACCTGACGGTAATATAATCGCCGACTTTCAGGCCGGTACTTTTTGCCATGCGGCTGCCGATCAAAGCCGGAATGGATTCCTTGTCGTTTGTCAGTACGGAAGCCGGAATGGATAAAATGTTTTGCTCCGGCGCGATTCCTTTCAGAAAAACGTTTTGAAAGCGGCCGTTGGGATAGATCGTTGCCTGGCGGATCAGGATCGGCGTCGCTTTTTTCGCCGCGATCAATTTTGCCAGATCGTCCGGGACCTTTCCGTGGGCATCGTTCAGCGTCAACGGGTCGTAGGGATCATAGTCTTTTTGCCAGTATTGTCCGCCGGCGTATTGGGCGTCCACCGTTGCTTTTTCGACCTGATCGTTCATGCCATTGTAAAGCCCCTGCAAAAATATGATGGCAACGAATGAAAACGAGAGGGCGATCACGTTCAGCCAGGTGCGCAGGCCGGCTCCGTAAATATTTTTAAAGGCAAGTTTGGCAATGATCATTTTCCCGCCTCTGGTTCAATGATTTCATCCTTTTCGACCCGGCCGTCATCCAATGAGATCTTTCTTTTCAGATAGCGCATGACTTTTTCATCGTGAGTGGCGAAGATGAATGTGGTTTCAAGGCTCTCATTCAAATTGACCATGGTTTTCATGATGTGGTGTGAATTTTTCGCATCGAGATTCGCGGTCGGTTCATCGGCCAGAACGAGCTCCGGTTTTTTGACGATGGCCCGGGCAATAGCGATACGCTGGCTTTCTCCGCCCGACAACTGGGAAGGTCGGGATCCGGCCCGGTCGGCAAGCCCGACCCAGTCCAGGGCATCCATGACCATTTTCTTCCGTTGCGGGGCCGGAAGTTTGAGCAGCAACAGCGGAAATTCCACATTTTCATAAGCCGTGTAAACCGGCAGGAGATTGTAGGTTTGAAAAATGAAGCCGATGGAATGGTTGCGCAATTCCGCCGCCTGGCGGTGGGAGAGGGCCTCGATCTTGCGCCCCAACACTTCGACGCTGCCGGAAGTGGGCGCATCCAGGGAGCCGAGTATGTTGAGCAGGGTGGTTTTTCCCGAACCGCTCGGACCGACCAACCCGGCGAATTCACCGGCATGGAAAGCAAGGCTGACCTGGTCCAGGGCCGTGATCTGTGATGAGCCCATGGGATAGATCTTGACCAGTTTTTCCGTTTGCATCAGGTTTTCTTCAAGCATTTGCCACCTCTGTTTTATTGTAGCGGTTCATTTGTTCCCATCCTGTCACCTTTTTTCCCTATCATATTATATATTTTATATATTCCATACCGCCATCAACTGCAACCCCCTGCCGGAGAACGGGTTGTTTCCCGATTGCGTCTGGAGGATCTGCGCCTGGGGCGGATTCCAGAACAGCATCACGTGGAACTGCCAGCGGTCGAAGGTGCGCTGCCAGTTCAGGAAACTGTACAACTGCTCCCGCCGCCAATCGAAATAGACGACCGCCGCCAGGCTGTCCAGCAGGCCCAGGGGATAGCGGGCCTGCAGGGCGGAAAAAGAAATTTCGCCGGCGCCGCTCCCCAACGGGGAGGTTGCGCCTTGTGAAAAATATTGCTCGGCCAGCAAGTAAAGGCCGTTGCCCAGCGCAAAGGTGTAATCGATGCCGAAGGCGAGCGAGCGCTGCCAGGGCCGGGCCGCGGCCGGATCGTCACGGTCGACGAATGCCGCCTCGACCCAGAGGCCCACGCCGACGTCCCATTTCCCGTCCAGGGCCAGGCGCTTTTCCGCCGGGCGGTGCACCCCCTCCGCGCTGCCGGGATCGAGACGGCGGCAATGGACCGTCAACCCGGCTTCGCCGGCAAAAAGGGGCGCCTGGAAGCGGCCTCCGAATTCCGGCGTGTCGTCGGCCGTCGGCTGCGTTTCCCAGCCCTTGGTGCCCCGGTTGCCGTAGAGCCCCCATAGCCAGATATTGGCGTTGTTCCTGAAATAGTAGCGCAGCAGTAGCCCATAGACGCCCGTGGTGACCTGCAGCGGGTCGCGGGGATCGATGCGGTCGAACCACATCAGGGGGCGGAAGATCGCCGCCGACCCGAAATTGATCTTCTGCAGGCCCAGCCGGGCCTCGAATTGCGCGGAAGAGAGGCGCAGCCACAGGCGGTAGGGTTTTACGCCGCCGTCGGCTTCCGGGTCCTGCCAGCCCGGGGCCGAGGCCGAGGCGAAAGCGTTCAGGGACGCTTCGCAGTCGATCTGCCATCCCCTGCCCAGGGGGCTTTCCAGGGAAAGCGCCGGCAGGAAGCGCATCCCGAACCGCGGCGTCGAGGGCTTGTCGTCGTTCAGGGAGAGCCAGGTGCTGCTTTGCAGCTTCCATTCGCTCCCGGCCGCCGGCAGTGGTCCGGCCAGCGACGCCGCCAGGGCCATGGCCACGAAAAGGGAGCGGGCTTTCATGGCCGGCGCTCCGCGGCGCTTTTTTCCATGGCGATGAAGAGGGCAGGGAAATGATCCGCCGGCAGCTGCTCGGCGCGTGCCTGCGGCGACAATCCGCAGTCGCCGGCCAGGGCCAGCAGGATTTCTTTTTCATAATATGGCGCCAGGTTGTTCCATAACGTTTTGCGGCGCTCGGCGAAACACAGCTTGACGAAGCGGTAAAATTCGCCGCTGGCGGCCGGCAGCGGGGCCGGGGCCGGTTGGGCAACCAGGACGGTGGACATGATCTTGGGTGCCGGGCTGAAGGCGCCGGCCGGCACGTCGAAACAGCGCCGGGCCTGGTAGAGCGTCTGGAATACGACCGACTGGGCGTTGTATTTTTTTCCGCCGGAGGCGGACAGTAGTTTGTCTACGAAATCTTTTTGCAGCATCAGGACCGCTGAGCCGATCTTTTCGCGCTGGGCGATGAACCAGTCGACCAGGGGCTTGGAAATGTGATAGGGGAGATTGCCGATCACCGCGATCCGGGTTTGCGGAAACATCCGGGCCAGATCGATTTGCAGGATGTCGCCGCTGATGATCTGCGCCCGGCCAACGAGGTGTTGCTCGAGTTCCGTGACCAGCAGCGGATCGATCTCGACCAGGGTGATCGGCCGCCCCGGGAATTTCTCAACTAGGAGTTCGCTCAGGATCCCCCGGCCGGCGCCGATCTCCAGGATCGGCCCCGCCGGCGCTTCCAGGAGTCCGACGATCTTGCGGGCGAAATTCCCGTCGCGCAGGAAATTCTGGCCGAGTTGCGCCGATTTGTGCATGTGGGGATTATATATCGGCGGCAGGAGATTTTCCAGCGTAGGTCGGAGATGAGCTTTGTTTCGGTAAGGGGCACGGCGCGCCGTGCCCCTACGGCTTTTTCCTGAGCCTCTCTTTCCATTCCGGGATCAGGTGCCGGGGCTTTTCGCCGTTTAACGCCTGGCGCACGGCCTGGACGGTCATCATGGCCATGCTCCGCCGCGTCTTGCCGGTGGCGCTGCCCAGGTGCGGCAGCAGCACCGTATTTTTCAGGTGTTTCAGTTTTTTGTTCACGGCCGGCTCGCCCTCATAGACATCGAGGCCGGCGCCGAAACGCTCGTTCTTCGCGAGCTTTTCGGCCAGGGCCTCCTCGTCCATCAGCGGTCCGCGGGCGGCGTTGATAAAGATGGCGTCTTTTTTCATCAAGGCGAAGACGTCTTGGTTGAAAAGGTGGTGCACTCCGGGCGAATAGGGCAGGTGAAGCGAGACGATGTCGGCACTGCGGATCAGCTCCAGGAAAGTGACGCGGGCAAAGCCGTATTTTTTTTCCAGGGCCGGCTTGGCGCTGCGGGAATAATACACGACTTTCATGCCGAAAGCGCGGGCGCGCAGGGCCGTGGCCAGGCCGATGCGGCCCATGCCGATGATGCCCAGGATGGCTCCGCGCAATTCCTTGCCCAGGAACAGGTTGGCCCCCCAGCCCGTGAAGCGGCCGGTGCGGACAAAGGCATCGCCTTCGACCAGGCGCCGCGCCACGGCAAGGATGAGCGCCATGGTCAGGTCGGCGGTGGCTTCGGTCAAAACGTCGGGGGTGTGGGTGACCAAGACATTGTTTTCCAGGGCGCTGCCGATGTCGATGTTGTTGTAGCCCACGGCGAAGTTGGCGATGATCTTCAGCTTTTTCAACCCCTTGATCACGGCGCCGTCGATCGGGTCGGAGAGAAAGCTGATGAGACCGTCCGCGTCGGCGTGACGCCGAAGGAACCCGGGAATATCGGGGCCTTGGTCAGCGGCGATATGCAGCTGGAATTCGCGCCGCAAAAGGCTGATGGCTTCTTCGCTATACCTGTGGGTCAGGATGACTTTTTTCATGATTGATGTGCCTCGTGATGGCCTGGAAGGCGCGGTTGAATTCTGAATTGAATTTTTCCTTTTCGCGGAAAGGGCTGATCCCCTTTTCCTCCACGCGGTCGCTGAGCACCACCAGGGCGTGGAAAGGCCGGCCCAGGAACCAGCGCAGGGGGTACAGCTCCATCTCCACAATGTCGGTTTTCAGCGAACGCTGCTCGGCCAGCCAGGCCGGCGTCTCGCGCTGGATCACGTCCACGCTCACGCCGCGCACGACCGGGAAAGAGTCGCCGGCGAATGGTTGCAGCGGTAGGGAGACGCCGCGGCCAAAGCGTTTGAAAACGGAACTGCAGAAGATCTCGCCCACCTGCAGGGCGGCCGGCTCCCGGAAGCGGGGCTTCAGCGCTCCGGCCGAACCAAGGAAAAAAACCTCCTTGTCGGCCAGGTCGGCGACCAGACCCAGCAGGGTGAGCAGGTGCGGATAACCGAGGAAGCCGCTGACGACCGCCATCTGATCGAACCAGAGCAGGGATGAGTGCAGGAAGTCCTGCCGGCGCCGCGCTTTTTTCTGCAGGGTGGCGAAAAGGGAACTTTTCGGGAAATAGGGGACCAGTACCAGCGATTGCGGGATGACGAACTGCCGCGGGCGGAACAGTGATGGCTTCATGATTGAAAAAAATGGGCGATGCAGGATTTGAACCTGCGACTCCTACCGTGTGAAGGTAATACTCTAGCCGCTGAGTTAATCGCCCAGAAAACCCATTATAAAATGAAACCGGCCGGCGGTCAAGGGGATGCCCCGGCATTTTTTTGCTGAATTGTATTGCCAAGAGGCTGATTTTTCGATAAAATAAAATTTACCTGACGAAAAAATCTTTCCGCTCTTGTTCAAATTCAAAGAAAGGGGAATGATCATTGAAGGATAAGTTCAAAAAACTCGCCGTCTTCCATTTTCCGAAAGAGGTACCTGAAAACGTCAGCATGGCGATCCAGACCGGGGTCCTGAGCCTGCTGGCCGGGTTGTCGGCGGTCCTGTTCTTGTTCATGACCAACCTGCTTTTCGAAAAAACCTACCTTGCCTTCTCCGGACGTTCCACGATGTTTTTCATCCTGGCAAGTTTTTTGGTCATTATCAGCACATCGACCGTGGTTGGACTGTTGCTGAACGTATTCAGCCCCGACGCGGCCGGAAGCGGCATCCCCCAGGTGAAAAGCGCCTATTGGAAAGAGCTTGGCCACTTGAAAATAAAGCCCATCCTGATCAAGTTCGTGGCCGGGATCCTGAGTATCGGCGGCGGCAACAGCCTCGGCCGCGAAGGGCCGTCGGTGTTCATCGGCAGCGGCGTCGCTTCCAACGTGGACGGCGTTTTCGGGACCCCGAGGCGCGGCCGCCGCGGCGCGGCGGTCATCGGCGCTTCGGCCGGCCTGGCCGCTGCTTTCAACGCCCCGCTGGCCGCGATCGCATTTGTCATTGAAGAAATTGTCGGCGACCTGAACAACCGCTACCTCGGGCGGGTCGTCCTTTCCTCGGTGATCGGGGCCTTCGTGGTCTATGCCTTGCTTGGTCGCCAGCCGGCATTTTCGCTTCCGCCCATCGAGAACATCTCCTGGCTTCACTATCTGATCGTTCCCCTGGTCGCTTTTGTCGCTTCCCTGGCCGGCGTCTTTTTTCAGCGCCTGACCCTGCGCTGGCGGCAACGGCTGAAAAAACAAATGCGGGTCCCGGCCTGGCTCTTGCCCATTCTAGGCGGACTGCTGACCTGGATCATCGGCTGCGCGGTATTCCTGGGCACCGGGAAGCTTGGCGTGTTCGGCCTGGGCTACCAGGATCTTTCCAGTGCCCTGAACAATCATTTCGAGTGGAAGATCGCCGGGATCATGATCGGCGCCAAGCTGCTGGCCATGATCATCGGCTACAGCTTCGGCGGCTGCGGCGGCATCTTCGCCCCCCTGCTTTTCGTCGGCGGCATGTCCGGCTATTTTCTGGGCGGCCTGGCACGCTTGTGGATTCCCCTGACGCCCGCCGACCAGATCGTGCTGGCCGTGGTCGGTATGAGCGCCTGCCTGGGCGCCACCGTCCGGGCGCCGCTGACATCGATCCTCATCGTCTTCGAGATGACGCACCAGTTCTCCCTGGTGCCCGGCCTGCTGCTGGCAACGATCATCAGCCAGGCCACGGCCCGCTTTGCGGGCAAACTAAATTTTTATGATGCCCTGCTGGTCCAGGACGGCCACGAGCTTCACAAGATCCATCCCCCGGTCGATCTGAATAGCTGGCAGAACCTGCCGGTTTCGGCCATCGCCAATCCCAACCCGGTCATGTTGAACAGCCTGGCCGAAGACGAGATGCGCGAGAAGCTGGACCGCTTTCCCTTCAACAGTTTTCCCCTGCTCAAGGAGGGCCGCATCAAGGGCATCGTGACGCGCCAGCAGATGCAGCAGGCGGTGTTGGGCCATGGCATTCCGGAAATTCATAAAGCGGCCCTGTGTTATCCGGAACAGACGGTGCGGGAGATCGGCAGCAAGTTCCTGGAATCCTCCGCCTATGTCCTGGTCGTCGTGGACAAGGGGAGCAAGGAGATCAGGGGGATCATCACGCTCCACGATTTGATCCGCGCCCAGGCGGCCATCCATAATTGAATCTTTCGCAAAGCAGCTGTCGCCGCTGGCGGTCTGTGCCGGGCGGCAAGCGTTGACATTTGTTTTTTATATTTATATCATGAAGTCAAAGACCGACCAGCAAGGGGCGTGCCTGAAAAAATGAACTGGAACAAAGAGGTTTTAAAGAATTTTGTTCAGAAAATCATCGCTGACCACCGGTTCATCGTGGTTTCCTGCCGGGAACCGTATCTGCATGCCTATTCCAACGAGGGGATCAATTACATTACGCCGGCCAGCGGCATGGCCACGGCGATCATGCCCATCATGACCGCCTGCGGCGGCATCTGGATCGCCCATGGCTCGGGTGAAGCCGACCGGGAAATGGTGGATGAAGCGGACCACATCGCCGTCCCCCCCGAAGACCCGAAATACACGCTGCGCCGCGTTTGGCTCAGCAAGGAAGAAGAGGAAGGGTTCTATTACGGCTATGCCAATGAGGGGCTCTGGCCGCTCAGCCATATCGTCTATTCCCGGCCGACATTCAGGGAAACGGACTGGGAGATGTATCGCGGCGTCAACGAAAAGTTTTGCGATGCCGTGATCCAGGAACTGGACGGAAAACCCGGATTCGTTTTTATTCAGGATTACCATTTTTCCCTGCTCTCCCGAATGATCAAAAACAAGCGCCCCGATGTGGTGGTGGCCCAATTCTGGCACATCCCCTGGCCCAACCGCGAGGCCTTCCGCGTTTGTCCTCATGCCGACGAGATCCTGGACGGCCTGCTGGGAAACGACATCCTGGGTTTCCATCTCCGCTACCACTGCATGAATTTCCTGGATACCATCAATCACAGCATCGAGGCCATTGTCGACTATGAAAGGTTTTCGGTGACGTGCCATGGCCGGGAAAGCCTGGTCAGGGCCTTTCCCATCAGCATCGATTTTGCTGCGATCACGGAGATCGCCCACAGCAAAGAAACTGAAAAAAGGATGGCTGAAATTCGCCGTGATTTCCGCGTGCGCGGCAAATGGCTGGGAGTGGGCATCGACCGTATCGACTATACCAAGGGCATCATCGAAAGGTTCACCGCCATCGACCGCTTCCTGGAAAAGGTTCCCGCTTACCGCGGCAAATTCGTTTTCATGCAAATGGGGCCGCTCTCGCGCATCCATATTCCCAGATACCGGGAATACAATGATGCCGTTTACCGGGTTATGCTGGAGATCAATGACAAGTGGAAGCTCAAGGACTGGCAGCCGATCATCATGAAAAAAATCCATTTGTCATTGGCTGAAGTGGTGGCACATTTGCGGGCCGCTGATCTGTGTATTGTGAGTTCGATCCATGACGGCATGAACCTGGTGGCCAAGGAGTTCATCGCTGCCCGGGTCGATCTCGACGGCGTTTTGCTGCTCAGCCAGTTCACCGGGGCGGCCAGGGAGCTGTCGGAGGCATTGATGGTCAACCCGCTGGCGGTCGATCAATTCGCCGACCAGATCCGCAACGGCCTGGAAATGGCGCCGGCGGAGAAAAAAAAGCGCATGGTCAAGATGCGCAAAAAAGTCGAGCGCAACAATGTTTTCCGCTGGGCGGGACACATCCTTGAAGAGATGAAGAAACTGAGGTGAGACATGTCCATATTTCATTTTAAAACACGTTTGAACCTGGTGGAAATGCTGGGGATCCGGGTGCGCAATGTCCCCGATTTGCTCGAGCAGATCCGCCAGGTGCCGGGTGCTTCCATCTACTACCACACCCACCGCTTTCTGCAGCAGCATCATTACCTTTGCCCCGAGCCCCCCAATGATTTCGCTTTCTGGATCGCCAATGCCCTGGGGCTGGATGGTCTGGGTGAACAGCTGGCCAGTGTCGATACGATCAAGTTTGCCAAAATCAACGACTTGCGTGATGCATTCAGCGTCATCATCGAGAAGTTCCAGAGCCGCGGCAACGGCATGACGGTCAGTTGCCATGAAGGCGAGGAATTCCATTTCATGTCCTGCCGGACTTTTGTTTTTTCGACCGATTTCCATGCCGCCGATATCAAAGAATTTATCCAGGCGCTGCAGGCCATCAGCATCAACTCGCTTTATTATCATATTTTTGAATCCAGGCTGCGCTTGGGCAAGGTGGGCAATGATTTTTCCCTTTGGTTCGAGTCCATCGGGCAGAAAGAATTGGCTGGCGAGATAGCCAAGTTGGATCCGTACACCATTACCCTGGAGAGTTTACGAAAAAAAATAATCAATATCGTGGAGAAACATGCTTAAAATAAAAGATTATGCAGATATCGTCGGCCAAAACGTGATCGAAGAACTAGAGGTGCTGTCGCAACACCTGCAGGGAAAAAGGATCCAGAACATCAATTCCACCGCGGTGGGCGGCGGCGTGGCCGAAATCCTGACCCGCATGCTACCCCTCTTGCATGAATTGGGGGTCGATGCCCGCTGGGATGTGATCCGCGGCGACGAAAAATATTTTGCCATTACCAAGAAAATGCACAATGCCCTGCACGGTGTGAGCGAAACGATCGGCAATGAAGACCTGGAATACTTTTTGGAGATCAATGAGAGAAATGTCGCCGAAATGGATTTGAACTATGACATCCATTTCGTCCATGACCCGCAGCCCATAGCCTTGATCCGCAAAAAACCCAGTGTCGGAGGTAAATGGATCTGGCGCTGCCATATCGATTTCACCAATCCGAATCAAAAGGTGTGGGAATTTTTAAGGGGCTTCATTGAAATGTATGATGCGGCCGTTTTTTCCGCTCCGGCCTTTGCCAGGCGCTTGCCCATTCGCCAGGTCCTGATTTCGCCTTCCATCGATCCGCTCAGTGACAAGAACAAGGATCTGTCCCAGGAATTCATCGATGCGGTTTTTGAAAAGTATGGGATCGACCAGAAAAGGCCGATCATTTGTCAGATATCGAGGTTTGATTATTTGAAGGATCCCGTTGGGGTCATCGAAGCGTACAAGTTGGCCAAGGAGCATGTGGACTGTCAACTGGTGTTGGCCGGGGGCGGGGCAGTGGATGATCCTGAGGGCATGCGCGTACTCGCCGATGTCCGCCAGGCCGCGGCAAGTGACCCGGATATTTTTGTTCTGTTCCTGCCGCCAGCCGCCGACCTGGAGATCAACGCCTTGCAGCGGGGGGCGACCGTGGTTCTGCAGAAGTCCTTGAAGGAGGGGTTCGGACTGACGGTTGCCGAAGCTTTGTGGAAGTCGAAACCCGTGATCGCGACTGCGGTCGGCGGCATTCAACTGCAGATCTCCCACAAGTATTCCGGAATACTGACCCATTCCATCGAAGGCACCGCTTTTTGGATCAAGCAGCTTTTAAATGAACCGGAATATGCCCTGAAACTGGGCATGAATGGCCACGAGCATATTAAAAATAATTACCTGATTTTCAGGCACCTCCGTGATTACCTGCTGCTTTTCCTTTCGGTTTTTGAAAAAGACGACATCATTAATTTTGACTGAATGCTTAAAAAAAATCCTCGCCGCCCGCAAACGCCTTGGCAATCCTAAATTGCCGGGACAACGGCAGCGCTGTCGGGACGCTCGAGGAAAACCGCCGCCAAGTTCCGCAGCAAGACCGTGAATGTGTTTGGAAATCGAGATTATCCCTGAACTTGCTGCCCTGAAACTTTCTTTTCTCTTTGTTCCGGCTTGACTTGACGGAATCTTTTGGCATAAAATGCGCACATCATGGCAGAATCCAGATTCCGACATTTCGTCAAGTACGTGGTCATTGACATTTTGCTGGCGGCCCTGATCTCTTTTTTCCTGATCAACTACGTCGTTTCCGCCTACAAGATCGAAGGCGATTCCATGAAGCCGTTATTGCGCGCCCAGGAACGTATCCTGATCTCCAAGCTGGCCGTGCGCAAAAACAACCTGCGCCGCTTCGATATCGTGGTCCTGTACAAACCCGACGAACCGGAAAAATCCCTGGTCAAACGCATCATCGGCCTTCCGGGCGAGATCATCGAGGTCCGCGCCGGTGACGTGTGGATCAACGATAAGCCGCTGAAGCAGCTTCCCGGCGGCAACCATGCCGATGCTCGCAAATCGCCCACCGACATGAAGGCGTTGCTCATCCCGCGCGGCATGTTTTTTGTCATGGGCGACAACCGCAGCATCAGCTTTGATTCGCGTATCTTCGGCCCGGTGCCGCAGAAATATATTTTCGGCAAAGCTTTCTTCCGCTACTGGCCCGTGGCGGTCATGGGCCGGATTGAGTAAGCTTTCGAGAGGGGACCGGCGCAAAATTGATCTTTTTCAGATCGATTTTCATTTGAATTGAAAAATCACCAAATTTTCACTAAAACTGAAAAATTAATAAATTATCAAAATAAATGAAAATTTTATTGAAAATTATTCCGGTTGCTGTTACTATATTTTCGGGGACATATGAAGAAATATCATATTCTGATGGCCGATATCATCGGCAGCCGAAAAAAGAACAGCCAAACCGTTATAAAGGGTTTCCTAGAACTTGTAAACAAGATCAATAATGAATATAGGCACAGTTTCCTTTCGCCATTGACCGTTACTCTCGGTGATGAGTTTCAGGCTATTGTAAGATCTTTGCCGGATGGGATCGATGTAATTCTGGCGATGGAAGAGGCGATTGTGAAGCTCAATTTAAATTTCAAACTTAAGTATATTTTGAATTTTGGATCGATCGCTACCAAAATCAATCCCAGGATTGCCTATGGGATGCTTGGCGAGGGCTTGACCACAAGTCGGAAGTTATTGGAAAAAAGCAAACCAAAAAAAATCAGGTTTCTGATCCAAACATACGATACGCCTCTTTCCGAAAAATTGGGATTGGTTTTTATTCTCTATCAAGCCATTGTCGATGCCTGGGCATTTAAAGATTACCGCATTGTGAAGGAGTTTTTGGATTGTGATGATTACAAGAAGGTAGCCGGTCAGATAAAGAAAAATATTTCACAAAGTTGGAAATGGAAAAAAAGCCTGCAAATGTCCGAATACCAGGTGGTGAAAAAACTGATAGTCCTTTTGCTAGAGGGTGCGCCATGTCAAAAATAGCCCTGTTCACAGCAATCTTTTTGATGGGGGAAATGGTAGCGTATTTTGTTTTCCTGCTGGTAAAGAAGAGATTTGAGAAAAAATGGCAATGGCGGATCGATATCCAGGTGATCAAGGGATGGCTGGAAAGGTCATTCCTTTTCCTTTGCCTGGTTTATGATCTGCCGCACGCCCTGATCGCTTTCGGTGCCATCAAGATCGGCACGCGTGTGAACGACAAGGACAACAAGGTCTCCAATGACTATTTCTTCGTCGGCAACATGGTTTCGTTATTGCTGGTCATTTTTTACTACGCATCCTGGCTGCTCTGGAAGAATTAGATTGATCCCAGTCTAACGGCCGCTACTTCTTCGGCATTCCAGCAGTCGTTCCTACTTATTTTGTAATAAAAATATTTACGGCAAGCGCGGATTGTGTTATAAAACAGGCAATGAAAATCCGATATTTCCTGACTGTTGCCCTTGTCTTTTTCTGCCTGGCTGTTCTGGCCGAGGCCCCTAGCGACCTGGAAAGCTTGAAAAAATCGGTCGTGGAGATCGGCCGGCTTGAATTCAAGCGCGATGTCCCGGTCAAGTACCTGGACCGCGCCCAATTGAAAAATTATATCGAGCGCCTTTTTGAAAGCGATTATCCCGACGAGCTGGCAGCGAAAGAGGAAGAGGTCATCTGGCTGATGGGATTTACTCCCGAGAAGATCGCCCTGAAAGCCTTGCGCAAAAAAATTATCCTGGAAAATGTCGGCGGCATGTACAACGAAAAAACCAAGGAGTTGCTGGCCGTCGAGGAGTTCCGCCACATCGACATGCTCAATGCCCCGGCGCTGGCGCACGAACTGCGCCACGCCATCCAGGATCAGCATTTCCACTTGGCCGCGCTGTTGGGGGACCTCTCCGACTTCGATGACCGCAAGCTGGCGGCTTTGGCCGCGGTCGAGGGCGACGCCACCCTGGTCATGATCCGCCAGCTCGGTTTCGATCCCGAATTGATCGGCGCGGCCTTCAGTCCGGAAAACGTACTCTCTTTTTCGGCCATGGCCGGAGCTTCCACGTTGATGTCCGCCCCGGATATCATCAAATACCAGCTGCTCATGCCCTACCTGGATGGCATGAAGTTCAGCCAGGCGATTTTCAAAGAAAAGAAGTGGAAGGGGCTGAACCAGGTATTGAACCGCAAGCCGCTCTCCTCGGAACAGATCCTGCACCCGCAGAAATATCTTGCCGGGGAAAAACCCCAGACCGTATTCACCGGCTTCCGCCCGAACCGGGGAGAGTTGGTCTATTCAGGTGTTATCGGCGAATACTATTTGAACATATTGCTTAAAAACGGCCCCGAGATAACCGACGCGGCTGCCGGCTGGGGGGGGGACCTGTTTTCGCTCTATCGCCATGGCGATTCCCGGCTGCTGCTCTGGGAGGCCCATTGGGATACAGGCGCCGATTGTTCCCGCTTTCACGCCGATTTCCAAAAGTTCTTGGAAAAAAAATTCAATGTCGTTTTTCAAAGCGGCCAGACCGGCGGCCGGAATTTCAGTGCCGGCAATTCCGCGGCCGGGTATTTTTTCCTGCACCAGGACAACGCCCGGCTGTTCTACGCCCGCAGCAACGATCGCAAGCAAATCAATGAGTTAATCAGTGGAGGGTTATATGATTAATGCCACCCAGATCAGAAGGGGAATGATCATTTTTATGGACAATAAGCTGTACCGCGTCGAGGAGATGGACCATGTCACCCCCGGGCGCTACAAGTCGACCATTCACGTCAAGATGCGCGACCTGGAGAGCAATGTCCGCTCGCCGTTCCGCTTCGGTTCTTCCGACCGTGTGGAAAAGGTGACCCTGGATTCCAAGGAAGTCAGCTATTCCTATAAAGACGGAGAGCATTACATTTTCATGGACAATGCCACGTACGACCAGATCAGCCTGGACAAGGATTTTGTCGGCGACAACGTCTTTTACCTGAAGGAAAATGAACCCTACCAGATGGAATTTTTCCAGGGCAAGCCGATCAACATCGTCCCGCCGTTGTCCATGGAATTCGTGGTGGCCGAAACCGAAAAGAACATGAAAGGATCAACCGTCCAGGCTTCTTATAAGCCGGCCAAATTGGAAAGCGGACTGGAAGTGACGGTGCCGCCGTTCATCGAACCCGGCAACGTCATCAAGATCGACACCCGCGACGGCTCCTATATCGAAAGGGTCAGTAAATAGTTTTTTTTATTTGTCGGCCAATAAAAAAGCGGCCAGGTAGATTAAGCGACTCACCTTTTCCATGGTTTCGCCGCTGAATTTTTCCATGCTGTCGGCCGGGGTGTGGTAGACGTCGCCCATGCCGGTCATGAAAAAAGCCCAGGGCTTGCCGGCCATGGCAAACGGGGCGTGGTCGCTGCCCCCGCCCATGCGGTTCATGTTGCGCGCCGACTCCCGGTAGAGAATATCGAAGCCCACGCTGCGGTTGGCTTCCTGCAGGGCGTCCTTGAGGTCGGGCGCCTCGGCCGAGAAGGAGAGGGGCAGGAAATTTTCGGGCTTGATCTTCTTGAGCAGCGCCGCTCCTTCCTTGACGTTGAGCATGCGCAGCATCCGCTGCAGCCCTTTTTCGTCCCAGGAGCGGGCGATCATGTCCAGGTTGAAATAGGCCGCGGTCTTGTCCAGCGGGAACAATGGATGCTCCACGTAATACCTTGAGCCCAACAGCCCCTCCTCTTCGCCGGTCCATAAACAGAAAACAATGCTGCGCTTGGGCTTTTCGGGATTGAGGACCAGGGCGCGGGCGATGGCCAGGACGCCGCAGGCGCCCGAAGCGTTGTCCTCGGCGCCGTTGTAGACATAATCACCGCGGCGCCCCAGATGGTCGAGGTGGCCGCCGATTACCACCGCCTGCTCCTTTAATTGCGGGTCGCTGCCTTCGATAAAGGCGATGACGTTGGCACTCTTGAGCAGCTGGTAGCGTACTTGGTTGCTGAGGCGCAGGCTGCTGCCGGGCAGGCGCAAGGAGTGCGGTTTGTACCTGGAAGCGATTTTTTTCTGCAGGCTTTCGACCGTTTCGCCGGCGGTTTCCAGGATCGCATCGGCCATTTCCCGGGAGATCCTGATTATACTCCGGCCTTCCCAGGGGAACGCTTTGCTGCCGGGAATGAGCAGCTTTTTGCGGGAATCGGGGAGGATGGGCTTGTCGTCGCTGACCTGCTGCTGGGCGAGGATCTCGCGGTGAACGTCACCGTTTTCAGCGAGCGAATTTCTGGCCACCAGCACGGCCAGGGCGCCGCGCTTGATGATGGCCGTGGCCTTGGTATAGTCGATACCGCCGTGGCGGCCGGGCCGGGCCGGGAAGTATTTTTCCCTGATCTCCTTTTTCTGGAAAGGGGACGCGGCATCGTCTTTGCCCGGGGCTTCGGAAAGGATCAAAACGATCTTGTCTTTGACATCGATAGCGGCCAGGTCGTCGTAGGAAATACTCTTCTCGCTGATACCGTAACCGGCGAAAACCAGCGGTGCGCTTACTTCCAGGGGCAGGAGCGAATGGAAGACGAAATCGATCCCCGGCGCGAAGGTCCTTGAAACCCTGCTGAAACCGGAACGGCCGCTTTCCAGAACCGCGCCGGCCTGGGTTTCCAACGCTTCCTTCATTTCAAATTCCTGCAGATAGCCCCGTTCGGGTTTGGCCGCGGGCTGCCCGGCAGTGAAGGCGCGGAACGGGCCGGCGGCGGGTCTGGGAAAGTCGCCGCCGGGCTTGAGCCCCCAGAGGGCCAAGAGGGATTGCGCGTAGGCGGCGGCGGTGTCATAGCCGCGGCTGCCGATCTCGCGTCCTTCGAGGTGATCGGCGGAAAAAAAGGTCATGATCGACATCATGTCCCTGGCGTTTATATCGGCGAATCCGGCCTGGGCCCGGGCGGGGACGGCAATGGTTTTTTCCACGAGCTGCAGGTTTTTCATCATTTCGGCGTCGGCGTCCTGCTGTTCCTGGGCGCCGAGCCGCGGCAGGATGAGCAGGCCGATCAGCATGACAAAGAGTATTTTTTTCATGATTTCTCCTTGGTGCGGTTTTGCGAAAAGATCAGGAAATTTGTTTAATCAGAACTCCACGCCGAAGCGGTTCTTCAGGGCCAGGGCGATGACCATGGTGAGAACCAGGTAATAGACCAGCCAGTGGGTGCGCAGGCCCAGGAAGGAAATGCTGCGGGCCGGGTATTGGATATAGACGTATTTCAGGGATGTCGGCGCTGCCAGCAGTTTTTCGGCCGGGTAGATGAAATGCTCCAGGGATGAGGCGGCCATTTTTTTATTGGACAGGGCCGGCATGTTTTCGCCGATGACCAGGTTTTTGCTGACCGTGGTCCCGTCGACATTGATGGCGATGGCAGTGGAACCGCTTTTGCCGGCTTGCAGCTTCCAGTCCACTTCGCGCAGCGCCGTGATGAACACCGGATTCATGGCGGAGCGGTAATGGGGATTGGGCTGGATCTCCACATTCACGGCGCCGATATTCCCTTTGAACCCGGCCTTGACCGTGATGCTCTCATCGGGGCGGAACGGGCGCATGCCGTAGCGGATGTCCATCTGCACGAAAAGCAGGAAGAGCAAGGGCAATAGCAGGAACAACGGCACCAGGTTCAAGACGAAATATTTCCCCGTGTAATACAAGCTCTTGAAAAACGAGCCGACGATGGTCTTCCAAAAATCGCGGTAGAGGCGGATGGCCAGGATGTTGGCCTTGATCTGGTTCTTGGTGTCCCTGACTTTGCGGGGGCTGGAAACGGCCCGGTAGACGACCAGCACGAAAAGCGAGGTCAGCAGGCTCAGGAAAAGGATGCCCCAGAAGGGGGGCAGCTTGGCGAATGGCGCCAGCAGCAGGTCGCAGCCCCGGGTCAGGAAATAATTGATCTTCTGCGCCATCTAGGAAATGTAACCCAGGCCGCTGAGCTTGTTGGCCAGTTCTTCCTTGTCGTCGCCGCTCTTTATTTTCTCGTACTCCTTGTTGATCAGGTCTTCGACCAGTTCTTCCAGGGAAGAGTAGCCATGAAAGGCGATGATCTCGTCGGCCTTCTGGCCGGCTTCCTTGCTCAATTTGACTTTGCTCGACATGTTTTCCTCCTAAATCAATGCTTTCCCGGTCATTTGGGCCGGGGTGGCGATGCCGAAAGTTTTTAAAATGGTGGGTGCCACATCCTGCATGTTCGGCACCGGGCTCTGGATCTTGAAATTGGCGATGAACGAGGCTGGCACTTTCTTGGGATCCACGCAATGGTCCCCCGACCACCAGCCCATGTTGTCGCTGATCATCTCGCGGCTGAGCGTGCCCAGGGCCGATTCGTCGCTGATGCGGTAGCCGCGGTCAAAACCCAGGATGATGTCCGGGGCGCGGTCGATAAAGTTTTTCGAGAAATTGTCTTCGGAAATATAGGCGCAGGAGATGACCTTGTTGCCGTTTTGGGGATCGCTGATGGTTTCCAGCTTGGCCTTGATCTCGTCGAGCAGCCGCCGCCGTTCTTCAGGACCGACCGCACCCTCTTTTTCCCGGCCCTTGAGGTTCAGGTAGAGGCCGTTCAGGCCCAGGGCGTAGGCCTTGGACGCCGGCCAGTCGGCGTAGCCCAGGATGGAGATCTCTTCGCCGCCGCCGTCGACACTCATTTTCAGGTATCCCTCTTTGACCAGCCAGTTGTTGATGTTGACTTCGCGGCGGAAAGGGCCGAAGCCGTG
>Ga0307378_10005047_pt1 | contig 18525 bp, 18 predicted proteins | sample UN1MG_FD_202238 | JGI IMG/M metagenome (GOLD analysis project Ga0307378, IMG submission 202238) | Soil microbial communities from Risofladan, Vaasa, Finland - UN-1 | ecosystem: Environmental > Terrestrial > Soil > Coastal area > Acid sulfate soil | place: Finland: Risofladan, Vaasa | collected... | reverse complement strand
TTGAATTCTGGTAACCCGGTTATGTAATCCGAGATAATCTGCATATACCAAGGTTCGCTAACAGGTGGTTCAGGTAAGGGTGAAGTACCGATACCAACAGCCAAGGCCATGCATGATTGCAACAGCATGACAACAAGCAGCATGACCCATTTTAGTTTTTTTTCCATGAGAAGTGACTCCAAGGTTTAAGTGATTAATAGATTGTGTTTGTATTTAGGCATCAAGATACCAATTAAATCCTTGCGACGATTAACCGGCATGATTCTCACATAGGCATCTTATCTGATGGCATCATCTCTAGTGTTGGTTTTGCTACCACCACCACCAGCCTCAATGACTCGAAAATGATCGAGACAGAATGCTATGTGTGTGATGTTGGATCTTGAACTACCGTAAAATGCAATGGCACCAGCCTTTGCTTTGCTAGCCTTGCTGTTAGCTAAAAAATAGCTAAATAGATTGGCAGCAGTTTGATCACCGGGAGGGTCCATACCTACGCTCTCCAAAATGATTTGCACTAGACCACTGCAATCCATTCCTTCCATCGGATTAGACCCCCCCCATTTGTAAGGTAGGCCAATAAATGACATTGCATATTGTATTAGTAATTGCATTGGCATCACCTCATCTTGTTTTGACATCATCTTTGATGTAGTGAGACATGGGAATTTTCCAAACCCACCTAGATTTTTCATTATGGTTCTAATCCATTCTAGCATGACTTAACTCTTTTCAAGTCTGGTCATGACCCGATCTAAAACATCAGCTATTTTCTCTTGGTGATGACTCATAGCATTCATAGTTTTGACAATGTCGATTAGTTGGATTGAGACATTTTTAGGCACATACCAAAGGAATCTGCCCTCATCATCTTTGGCATTGTGCATCTCAAATAATGTTTTTAAGAAGTAGGTCTCTTCACTACTCAAGCAGGATTTGCGACGTTTGATAAAGGGCACTAGAAACTTGACAACTTCAACAACCAGGTACGCTGCTACCAAGCCAATGATTTGATCATTATTCTGTGCCATCCTTGACTCCAAGCCTGTCCAATTCACTTAAGACAAGTTTGGTTACAAATAGCCACTCACCCAATTTACAACGTTCCAACTCTTCACAACGAACATAACCACTCATTGGCATAGTTGGGTCAAGCAATAAATCAATCGTCTTGGAATAATCACCATCAGAATACAATGCAACTGTGAATTGATAAAAAGGGTTCAATGGCTCACGGTCTCTATGCTCAATTAATCTATCAAACATGAGACCACTAATTTGCAATAGCTCCAAACCTGCTGCTTGAGGTTTCGGCACATCATCAGGATTATTAAGCTTGGTTGCTATCTCACCTCGTAACCATATTGACATCACTTGCAAATGTGCCTCAAAGTCAACAAGGCCATTTGGGTAGAATGCTGGCCACAATCTTGAAGGATGGTTATTTCCAGTCATAGCAAAATTCATTTGATATAATAGTCCTAAGACGTTAGGTGTGTAAATCACCCTGGTTTCAGTAACAGGCTGTCCCATTACCCAATTATTAGTCTCACCAAATAGAATATGGCTAGACAGTATGCCAACAGAATTGCATAGAAAAATATATGGGAAGAGACCTGCCACAGCCATATCCCGTGACCACGTAGTCTTTGAGCCATTGTCTTTGTTTGTAGTCTCATCATAACATCTAGGTGGTGGTCGCCTTCCGAATCTGCCTGGACTATCCTCAAATTCCGATGCCTCTGGTTTGAATACTTCACAGAAATTTACCCCTGCTTTAGCTGACCAAATCATACCATCACAATCTGTGGGTGTGATCCAACCACTAGCTTTATCAGTCAATAATAAAGCTTGAGCTAGATTGTGACCATAGATTGTTTTCAACTCTTCCAATCTTGAATTAGCAATCGGTTCGCTTTTTTTCTTTTTTTTGAAACCTGAAAAACCGCATGATGTAGAAATGGAAATGCTAATTAACACTAAGATAAATTTTAAATAATGCATGCCACAATTCCTTATAAACGTAGCCATTTTCCAAGGGTAACTTTGTAGTCACCCTTAGTGACAGCAGCATTATTCATCATGTTTTGGAATTGCTGCATTAGAACAATTGCTGCAATCAAATCATCTTTTGACATATCGCTACCGTAAACAATGGTTTGAGTAGATATAGAGCCAATCATGGCTGATAATTCTGATGAGTTATACCAATTCTCTGCATCCCTTGAACGGTTAAATTGAGTGATAGCATCACGGCAAACCTGAACCGATCTATCACCGAATGACTCGGTTGCTGTTGAGATAAAAGTAGGGGTAGCATTGCCATAAATATTAGTTTCACAAGTTGTCAAGTAATCTGATGTTGTAACGGCTACATTTGAGAAAAATTTATCCAAATTCTCAACAAAAGTTAAACCAGCTATCAGTTGATCCTTGGTTAATTTTGTTGCTTGGGTGACTGGGTCGGTACCAAGAGCCGCACTGATGTCAGCAGTAACGCCACCTTTAAAATAAAGGTTATAGAGGTCCAAAGATTCATTTCTCATGGCATCAAAACTCAACATCACTGTTTTGATATCAACCTGCAATTGTGCTGTAACATTGACTGTCATAACTTTACCCCCACATAATAATTTCTAATTTTGATTTATCGGAAATACTTACATATTTTAATAATTTTTTATTAGATGTTAATCCTAATATTTTGGTGGTCTCACCACTTGCAAGTGTAAAATAGTCATCCGACACATCATCATTAAAAGAGATGCACACATCTACACTGGCAATATTTTTTAGGGTTAGATTTTTGATATCAGAAGGAATGGCATATTTTTTTCTATATTTAAATACATCCAACCTTTTGGTCATAAGACCACCAACAAAGACAACAGGCTCATCAGCCACAGGCTCAATGTCAAAAAGGAAAAGAAATCCCGATACAGCACCAGGGATATCACTGGTGCCTGTGTTGTCACTAGCCATGGTTGCTGCTTGAGATGTTAATTGAGATAAAAAGGTTTCATTGGTAGCAAACCGCCTAACCTCTTCGATGCCATCCAATAGATAATAGTTGCCATCTTTAATTTTAACACCAGCAAAAAAATTATCAGCTCCACTTGTATTTTTCACATATTTTGGCACAGGTCATTTCCTTTATTATAATGTGGCGAATCCACCTTCACCTAAAATATTATCAGTGTTTACCAATGTTATTTTAACAACAGCTTTCGATGGTGTTATGCCACCAGCATCACGGCCAAATATTCTAATCCTATCACCGGTGGCAAAAGTGATTGCATCAAGGCCATTGGTTTTCCAGGCAATGCGTTTAGCTAAAACATCCCATGTGAAAAATAGATTACCTGGTGCGGTGCCATTTTTATAAATATCAACAAAGAGATTGGAATTATCTCTAACATTGGAAAATGTTATTTGCCTTGCTTTGGAATTAGCTGCTATCACACCGGGAGTTGTGTCACAGGTAATGTTAGCGCCCTCATGATCAAACCATTTGTCTTTGATGTTGGCACCATTATTAAAAAACTGATAAGTGGTCTCTTTACCTTCTGCTGAACCTGATAACTGTGCTGCTATATCGGTCCTACCACTACCCCCATTAGTGACAGTGAATATTGGTCCAATGAATCTTAGAATCTTGGTAAAATAATTGATTTGGCTTGGGGCAGGATTAGCGTGTTCGGTAGTGAGATAATCAGTTATCTCATGAATCAAACACTTGCTATCAAAGATACTTAATACAATGCCATTATGCACAACAATGATGTCACCAGCATCAAGAGCTGTATCGATATCAACCGACAAAGCCCACCGTTGGTATTCATCAGGTTCAATCAGATAATCAGGGGTAATAGGGATGGTTACACCCTGGTCTTTGATAAGAACTGGACTACCTAGTAGATTCCTAATATGTCTAGTTGCCATAATCTAGTTACCCAATGCAGTGATGTAGATACCGGTGGCTCTTGGTTTGGTGGCTGTGGTGTTAACCACCTTAGCAGCAATCTGCACATCTTGAGGTATTGGTACCGATCCAAAATCAGCAATGCTGAATGTCTGCACAGAATTGGTAACAATGACAACCGTGGTCAATAGGGTGAGAGATGCCTCATTACCAAGATGATGATAAATCTCTATGTCAAATGTGGTTGATACCTCATTGGCTACCACCACTTTAATCATCTTACCGTTGTCATAACCGAATGGCACACCGACGATATTAGAAACCCGATCACCAGCAAGCAACCAAGTATCATCATTGTGGGTACCTGTACGTGAGAGATAGAGACCAGGGTTGATAGAGGCATTGACTACCTGAAAGATAAACTCTTCCTGCAAGGCTCTTTGCAAGCAATCATTGCTCATATCTTGGTGCTTTCAGTAGTTGAGAATGGACTATCACAATCGGTAATATCGTCGGTAAGTGCATCCCTGGTAGCAGTCTCAGTGATGGTAGAATCCACTGTCACACCATCATCATTGTAGTATGTCTTAGTTACCCCGGTGATGTAGGCAATGCCATCAACTGCTGAGACAGTGCGACTAAAAGTTATCTCAAGTCTTAAGTCAGATGCTGCCCTGGCAATATTCATATAAAATTTAGCACCATCAATCAGACCTGCACCATCTCTGGTAATGGTGAGAAAGCAATTAGCGCCATTGATTCTCATGTCTAATTCAAAAAGTAAGTAACCAAGGTTTTGACTAATCCAAGTGTAGGCTCCCTCTTGGGTTTGTAGCCTGATTGCATTTGGATTAGCCATTACCTACCTCAGTTGCTTTTAATTTTTGTTAGGCTGGTTTAGCGTAGTCTACAATAAACCATCACTAACTAGCAAGGTATCCGATAATTAGTCCAAAGCTCTTCAGTATCCCTAGGCGGTAGATTCATTCGATTACCCTCTAGTGGACGGATATGGAATGATATCCACTTAAAGCCGGTGCCTGAGATAGCATTGTTGGTTACTTGCTCAATCTCACAATAATCACCTGTGCCATCATTAGCACCACTGGCTAAAGCCGTTGGTCCAGCAGCAGCAGGTAGACCAGTGCCATCACCTCCAAATTGTGCTTGAATCAATCTTTTTGCCGTAGCATCAGCATTGATTGCATCAGCAATTTGTTCTGCTGTGGCTGTGTCTGAATTGTTGTTAACTTGAATGAGATAATCACCACCTGAAAATGAACCGGTGACAGTAACTGTGAGACCAGCAGCACTGACAACCTCAACATCGATGTCATTACCAGCTAGACCTAGAATCATTGAGGTGAATCTCAAGCCATCATTGCTACCAAATGCACCAAAATCAACGGTTGCTCTAGTACCACAAGTACCTTTTTTCTTAGCCACACCATCCAAGTAAACAACTGATGTGTTTTGAAGAAAAACATTGTCGAATTCATAGGCGGTGTTGCTACAATCAGCAGCATCAAGATCCTCACAATCAGCAAAGTCAAAGTTGATTGAGGCTCTTAATCTCTCTAGGGCAATCTCAACCGTCAAACTGGTATTGCAAAGCTTGCAACCGGTTTCAGCAGATAAGTCAGTATTGTCATCGATAACAACCACGCCACCATTTCTGGATATGACTGTGGCACCACTAATGACAAGACCAGAATCACAGATGACATTTACCGTATCACCTGCCTCGAAAAAACACTCATTGGCACCAATGGTGATTTCCTGTTGGCCACCGATTGGTGCATCAGGTACCGATGCAGAAATGGTCTCACATAAAAGCCATGCTTGATCTTTAGGTTGGACAAAACACTCATACAACCTGGCTAGAGCCTCTTGAACATCATCAAGATTTTGATTGCATATGGTTGCAGTGCCAGTGACAGTGGTTAAATCAATTGGAGAATCATAGATGATGGCATCATTGGGACAAATAGCAGTTACGGTTCGAGTACCTAGTGCGGTTCCAAGGCAACCATTAGCATCCTTGTCATAGAAAACAATGATATCCCCAACTTTAAACAAGCCGGTATTGGTTAGGGTTTGTCTGTCATCGTTAACAGCACTTGTTAGCTCACGACAAGGATCGAATTGCAAACGTCTTGCATCTACTTGACCCATAGTTGGATACCTCCAAAAAAATGTAAAAGATAAAAAGATTTGAAAACGTCAATTACAAATTAAGGATGCATGCAGCATTGGCTTTCGATGCAGTGTAATCGACCCGGAGGGATTCGGTATCTCTAGGCGCAACCTTTAGCTTATTTCCGTCTGTTGGGTCTAACACCAGGGTAAAACCCATCAAATCGACGTTTTCCACATAGCAATCAGGATCTATTCTAACACCATCTAAATACACCTCTAGGGTACCAGCTATGAATTCATTAGCTGTAGTGAATACCAAATTGACACAATCAATAGCACCACCAGGTAATTCATTGATGATTAATCTTGTCGTATCGAAACCGCTAGATGGTAGATTTAATATGCAACAATCTGTCATTTAATCACCTAAACTTTTTGACACTACTTTTTACCAATGGCTAAAACTTTTACGATACTACCTGATGATTCGGTTTTAGCTTTATATCTCACCTGAATAAACTCATAGCCAATCGAGCCAAGATTCCAACCGACACAGGTGCAATCAGATGATGGGCTAATGGTAGAATCAGGTAATAGGCACAATGCCTCAGTCTCACAAATGATTGAGACCCAAAGACTAAACTCACCAGTGTATTCAGTGAGTCCTGAATAAATGACTTGCACAAAGCCTCTGGTCATCTCTTGCAGATGTGCCACCTCAGAATCAAAATCTAAGGTGGCATCCTTGCCCAATGCTAACAAGGCATGATGCATATTTCTGGCTGTTAGTGCTTTGAAAATAGGCATTTAATCATATCCTACAAATTATTTGAAAATCATCTATGGCAACAAATACATCATGGTGCAATTCCAACCATTATTAGCAGTAATTTGTGGGTTGTTTGGTGCAATTGTTGCTGTTTGAGTAGCTCCAGTAGCAAATATAATAGCCTCGTCTTGTTCGGTTCCAGCCGGACCATCAGAAATACAAACCCCCGACGCTTGTGTAAAACTAGCAAAATTAGTTGTAGTTTGCGGTAAATCTATGGCGACACTAGTTGCAATTCCAGCCGTGATAACATCAAGCGTCAATCTAAAAGCAAAACTAACAACGTTGCCAACTCTCTGATAGAATCCGGTGGCCGAGTCTGAACTAGAGAGATTAACTCTAAGTGTATGAGTAGATACAAACGTCCCACTACAAACGTTTCCAGTGCCACAAACTCCATCTTCCCTAACACCAATCTCGGCTGTGTCATTACCGTACATTTTAAGTGGTATGCCTCCAGCAAAAACAAAAGAAATCTCATCTGCTGCATTAGTTGCTTTGTGCTGAACTTCAAGCCTCATAGGTGTAGTTTCTGCATTTTCTGAAAAGACTATTTGGGTAAATCCCTGTGCATCAGTTTTAAATTGCATGGCATTGCCACCGTCTTTAATATTTTCGACAATGACAGCAGCATAAGGATAATCTGCCGTAGCAACATCAGGGGTATCATTATTTTGTAGTTTTAAAATGGGTCCGTTTACTGCATCTATCGTCACAATCAGAGAGCCTTGAGGTATAGTGACATCCCCGGCCTCGACGATAGTAAAATTAGCTGAACTCCAAGTAACGCCAGTACCAGCGACTCCTGCAACTGGAGCACTATAGAAACTAAAGTTCCCATTTTCCTGCCCCATGAAACTTGCTTGATCTTGGGAATTATATTTCCAACCAGCATCATAGTATGCGTTACCAGCTAGATCGTACTCACCACCTGGACCAATAGCATTCGATAGCCAAGTAGAACCTGAATTTCTAATAGTCGTCAATGCACCTGTGTTAACTGTAAGGTCACCGGGAGTTAATGGTGTGCCACCAATTCTAACACCAGTGCCATCAGTCTCTATTTTATCAACATCATTGGTCTGAATTTTTACACCCGTAAAACCATTTAAAAGTAATTGTCCTGTTGGGCTAGAAAGCTTTCTATCTGATGCAGCATAGGCCACGGTAGCAATGATTGCCCCGATGATGCCTAATGTGATCCATAATTTTTTCTTATTCATTTAAAAACCCCTTATGGCAATGTGCCAATGTGATAGTTTACAGTAAAATGTTGTAATTGGATCTGATTACCACTAGCAAAACCTGGTGTGTTTGGTTGAATACCAATAAAAATATTTATGTTTGCACCACTTGATGATTCAACAACACCAACACCAACTAAACCCGATATCGTCGTATTCACCACACTAGCAGAACCTGAATAAACTTCATTGTTAGTAAGATTAGGCAAACCACTTGGTACAATATCAAGAAATGTTGCAGACGTTCCAACCGTGGTTATCGTAAAATTGACAATTTGCATTCTAGCCACTACAAGATTACCGGTTCTAGTCCAATTGCCTTTATTAAAAACAATGCCACCAACACCAAGGTTTGCCGAACTATTTAGCGTGGCATTCCAAACACCCTTTTCAAAGTCACTAACGACAATTTTGTCTTGACCAGGTATTCTATGAACTATATTATTTTCAGTATTTAAAAATTTACTCATTTATATGACTCCCAATTAATTCAATTAAAAATAAATAAATCCAATGCGTTTGTCATGATATGTAAACCCTCCAATCATTGTTAGCTGCTTGATAAACAAAGGTGTATCTAGCAGTTGATTGAGTTGATGCATTTAGTACCAAATCACTGGCAACGGTTTGGATAGTTTTACCATTCCTAGCAATTGTTACATTGTTAGCCCCCCAAGATAGAGTGTCATCCCATACCTCAATGGTATCGCCATCGGACGGAGTAGCAGGTAACGTTAGTGTAAAAATTCCACCGGATGAATCAGATAGGATTATCTCATTAGCTAAAATGTTGTCACTGGCAGCAAGGCGACGATAGATCGATTTGTTGGCCTCTAATATCCCGGCAATGGTTGTGGTTGCACCTGGCATAATTGTAGACTGAGGCCCTGATGATAGTCTCAACTTAATCAGGGTTGCACCACCAACAACCGATGCCAATGTGGTGCCTGTTGAGATGATTTGGGTTGAGGATTTGGTAAAGTAGGTACCATTGTCATCCTCTCTAAATTGACCAGCTCCATCCTCAACCTCTAAGATCATTGATGGAATAATTCCAAGGTTGTGAGAAAGAGGCATCAAAGCATCGATGGCTGTGGCCGTATCTGCATATTCCCTAGAACGTGCTGCAATGGCTGAACCATTGGCACCGGTATTAAGAAGGGTGAGACTAACCAGATTGGTGGATGCCCTTGATGCTAGATCAACATAGATACTGTTTTGATTCCTACCAGTCTCATAGTTTTCCAAAGCAAAGGTTGGACCATTTAAAATTGCCTCACTGCCTGACCATGCTTGATTGGCGACAGGTACGTTTCTATTATGATCGATTCTGGCAGAATATATTTTTCTGATTTGATCATCGGATAGCAGTTGTTTGATTAGAAATGCTTGCTCAAATATGCCTGCTGTTTTTTCACCACCTGAATTACCTACAGCACCTATGCCAATAGTCACTGCACCGGTAGCATCTGAACCTGATGTATTGACACCATCTACTGCAAATTCACCATCGATATATAATTTAAATCGATCCGTAGCCACCTGGACAATTACAAAATGATGTAGATCACCATCAACAAATGATTGCGGTAGATCTATCCTTAAACCTGCTGCATCACTCACTTGTAAATTTCCAGTTGTTATAGCAACCCTAAATTGCATAACAGGTGATAAACCAGCAGTGCCAATACTTAACGGTGTTTGATTACTTGCCGGTGTCCAATCATTTAAAGCAATCCAAGCCCCAAATGAATAATTAATATTTCTATTGAGTGTGTCGGCAAACGTACCAGCCCTTGAAAAATAATCCGTGCTACCATCAAGATCTGCTGCACCAGCAAGGCCATTAATGCCAATACCAGTAAATACTGGACTACCGTTTTGGGTGAGATTCTCACTATTGACAGAATCATCTAAAGCATCAGCTCTGAGATTCCAAAACGAACCGACGTTGGCAGCAAGAGAAAAATCAAAAGAACTAACATCGAGATTATGACCTGCTTGAATTTGATCAGCAGTGCCAACCGAACCAATGGTAGTTGGTCCTTGCTCATATTCAACCGCTTGCAATTGAGCCGGTCCACCTTTGGAATTTTGGGCAGCAGTGTAGGGATTGCCAAAAGTACCCCCACCAGTCCTATCGAATCCACCGATATGCTTGTAGCGGATTCTATCTATGTCATCATTGGCAGTGGTTGAATATATAAAATGGGTAGCAGGCACTACCGTTATAACCTTCCTACCAAGCACCACAGCAGCAGCAGGTAAAAGGGTCCTATCCATATAAATATTATAATCACCATCGATTGTCACCACAGCAGAGATGTCCTCAGTGGTATCTGCTGCTATTTGAAACTCAACCCCATCAACATCATCACCGATTGTGCCAGCTAGGTATTTTATAATTCCTGCACTGGTTAAACTTGACACATTGAATGATGGATCACCACCGCTACCAGATGACTCACCATGAATTAGAACTATTGAGACATCCTCTGCACCACCACTATTGTTTGTCACAGTAATTTTGGTTGTCTCAAAACCAGCAGTCGCAACAATGGTAAAATCATCAAGATCTGGACTACCACCTGATACCATCCTGGTAGAAAGCCCTGTGCCAGTATTATAGCTATAGAGAATTGCATTTAATTCACCGATAGCAACTTTGAAGTTATGTTCGAGATCCACAGTGCCACCACTGCCAGCAATATTGGCAGTGAAAAACCTGGAATTGAGATTGTCACCTATCTTTGACCAACCAGTTCTTACCTTGGTATGTAGGGCAGCACCTTTGGTCTCACCTAGATCGGGATGATCTAATAATAGCCTTGATACGATTGTAGACATTTTATTTAAACCCCTCTTGAGTGTTCACTCATAAATTTTAAATCTTTCTCATTATCCGTTAATTTTCTAAGTGCGACCCGACCATCAAGGTAGACAGTTGCTTGCTCATCATTTGTTAGGATTGACATACCAATAACCATCGGTGTTGGTTTAAAGGTGCCAGGATTAAAACCACCCAAGGATGCAGCATAGACCCATTTGAATCCTACAAATCTAGTTCCATCAATTGTGACCAAATTTTGGATGACCCAACTACCAACCTTTTCACCTTGGATACAGGCAATGGATAAGTTGTTTTTATCTTTAAAAGCTGCCATCTCATTTGGTTTTTGACTGCCAGAATTCCAACCACCATAGGAATCCGGCTTGTGGTCTTTAAAATTGAAAAACCATCTAAGTCGATAAATGGGAGCAATGCCAAATTTCTTTTGGAATTGCTTTGCTTGTAACTCATCTGTCCATTGTCTAATTTCCATTGCCAATATCTCTATGCTGTAAATGAATAAGCTAAGACCCAATCCCATTGAATAATGCCACCATCAGGAGCCGTATCCTCAAGGTAGAATCTCAAACCAACATGAGCCTGATCACCAAGGACAGTGTCACCAACTTTACCAATCTGTCCTAATACAGGTGTTATTGCATCGACCTCAGCACCTGCATTGTTGTAAACCATTGCATCTTGATGCACTGAAAAGGCAGAGGCTAGATCGATGCCATCGGTTCCATCATTTCCATAGATTTTTACCTGTGCCCTGGCAGGTGAGAAAGCCGATGCCCCTAAGCCAACAATGTTGATACCACCATGCTCAATTCTTAACCCTGATGCAAAACCATCTGAGTTGTTAGCCGTTGCCTCATTGTCTGCCTGACCCTTGGCAATCAGAGTTGCTATATCAGCAGCAGCAGTGACAGCACCACCATAGGTTTGGGTAAAAACTGCCACATAGGTTTTATTATCCGTTGTTGGATCAACAGCAGCATCATGACTGACAAACACATCTTGATGACCTGTATTTAATGTTTGATCAATCAAAGGGATGAATTTGCCATTGTTGACTTGACCCAAATCGATACCCGAACCACCACCGGCTAAAACATCACTAACTTGAGTTGGTGGGTTGATAATTTTTGAGATTGTGACTGCTACTGTCATGGCTTGAATACTCCCTGTAAAAATTAAGTTACTTGCTCAATAGTTGCTGTAGATCCACCCACCACACCGGGAATGGATGCTTTTAAACTGCCTGGAAAGGGAGTCAGTTGAAAACTCCAGATCTTTAAACTGATGGTGAGACCATCAGGGTTGTAACCAATAGATCGGATTCTACCAGTAACAGGTTCAGTAACATTGATAAGATTGACTGAACCAATATTAACATCCAATTTGACATCATCGGCAATGTCTTTGAGGATTGACCGCCACGTTACATTGACGTCAATGAATTCAGCAAAGGCAGAGGCTAACTTTATTATTTGCTGCAATTGACCAACAACCTGTGCCAGAATGTAGAGATTAGGAAATACAATCAACTTATCAATGGCTCTACCAGCTTGATCAACAGCCGATTGGTTTTTATATAATGCGCTACCTAGCCGTTGTTGCCCTTCAGTAGGATTAAAATCGAATTCCGCTTTAGCCCTATTAAAGTTATTTCTCTCATCTATTTTGGGTGAAAAGCTGCCACGTTCTACATCCCAATTTTTGATGGCAAAAGATGGATTAGCCTCGAATGTTTCAAAATGTAAAGTTGCTAAATGGAATTTATTGTTTCGATCGACATATGGTTCTAAACGTACTTGCTCAAGTAAAGATAAAACATAGTCTAAACAACCAACGGTCTCTTGAATCCATATTCGGGATTTAATATCATAGATGGCATTGTGAAGTGGTAAACCGGTTTGAGCCTTGATGGTTGTCCAAGATGCATCAAAATCACCTAAAACCAATCCACCAAATCTTATCAGCATGTCTTGGGATTGAGCCACAATGTTACTAATTTCTAAACCACCTGCTGGCAATTCTATGCCTATAACTTGCACAAAAAATTGGTCACCGGTTTCATAAATCCAAGGGTCACCTTCGACCATAAGATTCTTTTGGGTGATATCAAAAACTTGATTAAACGTAGCACCAACCACAGCAATGTCACCTGCTGCAAAGACATAGTAAGTATCAGCTCTAAACAGTTGAACAGTAGTATCATCAAAAAAACTAATAGGAGTGGATGAGATAACCAATCTCAATGGGGTATCACCGGCTCCAGGATCAACAGGGTCAAGTGAACCATTGACTAGAGGGTCCAAACCATTTACCGGGAATGCAGGGATAAGGCCAAGTTGTGGGGCAGGTCTTAAATTGGTGGTGTAATCACCGTAAATGATGGGAGCACCTAAACCAATAAACTCATCCTCGATAAAAGGCCAATCATCAGGAATCAGCAATTGATTTGGGATTTTTACATTGACCTTATCAAAGTCATTTCTACATATCAGAGTGAAACTATCGGTAGCTCTTTCGATACCTGATTCATTAGTAACAACTCCACTAAAAACGATTGAATAAGATGCAGAAATTTCCTTCAAACCAACCTTGACTTGCACCGTTTTACCGATGAAACCAGCGTACTCACTGCCACCAGGTAGGATGGAATTAAAAACACCATCGGTATTGTTGATTTGCAGTGTTAAATCTGAGAATTCTAATTGCCCTGATAACCAATCACCAATGGTACGATTGATGGTAGGAAACTTAACTCTAGGTTCATAGTAGACACCACCAACATACTTGGCTCTATCACTAACTCTCAAGGTTCTAATGGGATTACCAACGTCAATGATGTCAGCAATCATCTCAATTTTGTTAGTGAGATTGTCACTGCTTTCATCAAGCAAGTCTTGATCAAACACAGTAGCCGATTCGTATGGACGCCTGTCACTAGTTCCCATTATAAACTCTCATCCCAATTTAAATTGAATGCGACAACGTGGACCCTGGTTTCAATTGGATCAACTTGGATAGCGGTATGCTCTTCCTCTGGTAATGATTCTAGTTTGGCAAATACAGCAAATAGACTTGGTATCTCAGGAGTTGGAATTATCAGACATTTGACATCGGTTTTCGCATCAAGGTAGTAATTTCTTATTTTCTCAAAGTTACCACCGTTATAATCGATGTCAGTAAATTCTAAACCAAGGATTTTTCTCAATGATCTATCGTTAGAAACATTGGTAAACCCCTCTGTCTCAATGGAATCTTTAAAGTGCTGAAAGCCAAACCTAACAGGTATCTGATAGGTCTCTGAGAGTGAAAAGATGGTGCTAGTACCAAAGACTACAATGCCAATCTTATAACCATCAGCATCAAGATTTGTTGAGTCAGTGATGATTAGACGATAGTACCTAGCTGATGCAGGAGGGGCCTCGGCTACAGGCAGGATGTAATACATGTTTATTAATTCTGCTACGATGGTTTTTTGATATTTGATAACAGCAAAATTAAAAGTATCAGAGGCTTGAAACACCACCACAGCACCAGTAGTAAAGTTGTGCTCCAATATAGCAATGGTATCTACAAATGAGTTGAATTTACCGGTATCGCATCTCAATTCCCATTGCGGAATGAGACCATTAGTTTGGGTTCTTTGCTCAAAAACATCAGTGTTAAGGTTGTCAGCACTAAAATCACCTGGCTCTAGGGTTTGAATCGATGTCCAACTACTATTTTGACCTGGCAATCCTCTACTAGTAAAATCACATAAAAATCTAAGTTGGGTGATATTGTAGAGCACCATGTTGACTGACATACCGGTTTCAACAATTGTAACAACATCAACCTGCATGCCTGTACTTTTTAGCCTATCCAATATTTGCATATTGGTCTGCATACCGGTTTGTGGCGTGACATCATCGACAATCTGCATTTGGGTCTGCATACCAGTGATTTTGGTTCGATCAACAAGCTGCATCTCAACTTGCATGCCTTGCAAAGCACAAAACACTGGACCCAAATAAGGCTCATCCATGTAGTCATTGTCAGATAGATAGCCACCGCAATTGACAATGGTTAATTTAGCTATCTTGACTTCCATACCAGTAACTAGAGTATCGGATAGCTGCATATCAACTTGCATACTGATTGAATTATCAACAAATGTAACCGCATTAATCTGCATACCGGTGCGCTTTAGATTGTCTAAAACCTGCATGGTGACTTGCATACCGATATCAATATCAATGCTATTTTGCATATCAACTTGCATACCGGTTTTGCTAAGGTCATCAGCCACCATTGAAACTTGCATGCCAGTGCAATCAGCTCTTAATCCCTGCATGTAATTTAGTTCAGAAAGATAGTCATCATTCATGTAACCAATATCGAGACACAATGTCATGATCTAGTACCTTTCTGAGATATTAGGAATTTGCCTTGCTGAGATTTGCGTTTCAATTCCTTTTCAAGCATGGGCACTACCTCAGTTTTGATTGATTGAGCTGTGAGAGATGAGGTTGTATTGACGACAATGTTGAATGTAGTCACTGATGGTGCCACGCTACCTTGACCATTCTTATTGATAGAGCTAAGTAGATCCAAATTATTCCGAGTTGCTTTGGCATTAACTACAAATTCACCAGGGGTCAGTAAAGCAGGTACCGAATCACCTGAACCATTACCAGATATCTGACCACCATCTGCAAAACCTGGAAAGTTTAATCCTGCTAAACCACCAGTGATGCCACCTGATAGCCCTTGAGTATTAACACCACCAAGGAATGTATCAGGATAATTAATAACAGTGGCTTGTGTGATTGGAACTATCGGAGATGCACCTCCAATACCCTCCCTTTTTTTGGTTTGACTAACCATTTTCAGAATACCCTCGAAGGTATTCGCTTTGATGTTATCTAACTGTGCTGCCAAGCCATCGGTTATCGAATTGATATTAGCACCAAGCTGCCTTAACCCTCCTTCACCTTGCTCGGTTAAAGCATCAAGACCCTCTTGACCTTTTTTCTGTAATTGACCCAAAGTACCACCGGCAAATTTTGGAATGTCACCACCTTGAGCAATGGCTTTCATTACTGCTTGCATGACTTTATCATTGGTGGTTATGGATCTTGGTAGAACTATCTCACCAGGAGACAAAAAGGCTAACACCTTGTCATTCTGTAATGAGTCACCACCAACCGATGCCATTCCTGGCACCTGGCCACCTACCTCACCACCTCTGGCAAATGATACGAATGGGATATCGATACCTAATAATTTTTCAACTGTGCCCTTACCTCCACTCTCAAATTTGAACATTTTGCCAAATAGGTTTGCAGGATTTAGAGTATCAAATAGTTTAGTGAATCCTTTTTTCAATTTATCAAAATCAAATAGATCCATTAGAGGATCAAAGGCTTTTTTCAATACATCACCAACACCTTTGAAAATATCTTTCACAGCATCAAAAACACCTGATAATATTTTGCTACCAACCTCAAAAACTTTTTTAAGAGAATCAAAAATACCTTGCCAGATACTTTGTAGGAATTTGATTGACCCTTGAAACAATTCAACCGCAACATCCCAAACAGCAGACAACATCTCACCAATAAAATTAAATACCTTTTTGGCCACATCAAATACAGCTTGGAATGTATTCTTAAGAAAATCAATCCAAGCATTAAATGCCTTGACGGCAAATTCAAACACAGCTTTCAAGGCATCAAAAATACCTTGCCAAATGCTTTGTAAAAACTTGATTGAACCTTCAAATAATTCAACTGCAATATTCCAAACATCCTTTAATAGATTGACAGCAAATTCAAATACATTTTTTAGTAGCTCAAAAACGGTTTCCCACATTTTCCTTAGAAAGTTTATGCCTGCCTCAAATAGCTGCATCGCAACTTCCCAAACACTTTTTAGAATGGAAACCACACCCTCAAATAACTTGACAGCAACATCCCAAACCGCTTTGAGGATTGCAACCACAGCATCGAATAAACCTAAGACAAATTGCCAAACCTGGGTGAAAAACTTCATTATTTCTTTCCACACTTTGGTCAAAAAATTACCAGATTTTTTGGTAGCATTTTCAATACCAGATTGAATTCTATCGGCTACATCTAAGCCTCTGGCTGCTGCCTCTAAATCTGCTACAGCAAATAGTTTACTTGTAGCCCTTGAAACACTATCACCAAGCTTTTTAACACCCTCTTCTACATCCTTGCCAATGTTGAATGGTCCTTTAGACCCAAACAATTCAAATACTGAATTGACAGCCTCTTTCATGCCCTCAACTAAAGCATCGACAATGACAGTTAATAATTCGGGTATCATTGAGATAAAAGATGCAACAAATTTAATCAGGGCAATTCCTAACTTGATTGGCAGGATGACAAATATTTGGACCATTGCATTAATTAGCCCTGTTATTAGACCCTCCAAAATCTGTGGTAAAGCCTCTAATAAACCCATCAATGCACCCATGATTTTATCAGGTAGTTCAGCAAATACTTGAGCCAAACCCTCTGATAGAAATGTTGCAATATTCATCAAGATATCGGTAATAGCATTGATTATATTTGGAATTAGATCACCAACTAAACCAAGGATGGCATCAAGTAAACCAGAAATTGACTCAACAATTTTACCAGGTAATTCAGTGACAGAATTTAATAGATTGGTAATTGAATCTATTACCTGTGGTCCAAAATCAACAATGGCTTGAGCTGCTGAGATAGCACCAGTCAAAGGCATAAATGCTGCTGCCATCTCTGATGCACCAGATGATAACATGCCACCTACTGCCTCGGTACCGCCACCGGCAAATGGTTGGTCAGCACCCAATCCCTTGCTCTCTAATTTGATATCCCTTTCAGATTCTACATTTTTGATAAAATCATCTACTATCTTTCTTTGCTCATCCGATAACTCAATACCTGCTTTTTTCTGTGCCTCTAGGAATTTGTTAGCACTAGCTATTTGTAGGTTGGCATTTGACTCAATGATATCTCTTTGTGAGGCAAAGGCATTGGTATTTGCCATACCTATTTTATTGCTGAGTTTTTCCATCTGCTTTAATTGTTTGATGCCATCATCACCTAATGGTTTGCCTGGTGCGGAAATACCAGCCCCTCCCTGAAATCTTGGGTCGGGAGTATTCTCTTGCAATGGACCAATGAATGCCATGTCACCAGCTTGAGGTAATTTGCTCATGACTTTGTCGAGTTTGCCATTGGCATCATCTAACCCTTTATTAAAGCCATCCCAAAATTTAGATACCTGGTTAAATATCTCACCACCAAGGCCAGCTTTTAACCCTTTACTAATTTCCTTGATATCACCTGTAGTTTTAGACATGGCATCTTGGGTTTTAATGGATAGCTCTTCCATTTTGGCAATGCCTGAACCAACAGCCGATACCATTTTGCTTGCATCGATTCCAATTCTGGATAAGGCAGGGGCAATAGCTATTACCAGAGCATTGAATGATTGAAAGATGAGTTTGGTTAGCTCAAAGAAAGCTTTGCCTATCCCAAACAGAGCCAGT
>Ga0307378_10005046_pt1 | contig 18525 bp, 31 predicted proteins | sample UN1MG_FD_202238 | JGI IMG/M metagenome (GOLD analysis project Ga0307378, IMG submission 202238) | Soil microbial communities from Risofladan, Vaasa, Finland - UN-1 | ecosystem: Environmental > Terrestrial > Soil > Coastal area > Acid sulfate soil | place: Finland: Risofladan, Vaasa | collected... | reverse complement strand
TGCGTTTGAACCGGTTAAGGTGGCTGCGAATGTTAACATAACGCTTACCAGGTAAATCTGCAAGATCCTGTGTACTGTATACATACTCGGAGTAGTTCCTGTCATGATGTAGCGGAAGATCCGGATATTCTTCCAGGATCCATGTCTTGGTCTCGTCGTCCACCAGAACAAGAGGATGATCGTCCCCTTCCATAACGGCAAGATGGAATACCTTTTTTAGAAGTTCCCGGTTTCTTGGACCTATTGGCGGACGGAACTTGGTCTTTCCTTCGATTGTGCTGGAGATAAGTATATTATCCATGACATGCGCATACCGATAATGTGCAAAATGGTTCCAGCACATTATGTTCGTGAAAGTATTATCGCTGTGTATTTGCGGAAAGCGTTCATAATGAGAGAGGAAAAGCGCTTTATCATCAAATGTAACCGGTCGAAAATCATCAAATTTTATAATCAATCGTCCGCCTCCTTCAGAAGCATCGGGACATAGTCAATCATACGGGAGAACCCGAGGGGAATATAAAATTCCTCGGTCCCAGGTTCGGCGATAAGGGCAATCCATTCAATATGATTTTCTTTGCAGAATTTTACAAGTGTTCCGACAATTTTCGCCCCAATTCCTAATTTCCTGTATTCAGGCAGTGTTACCAGATCCTGAATATATGCATCTGATACACTATCTGAGATTACTCTTCCCATTCCCACTGTTTTTCCAGACTTACATTCTATAGCTACTGCAAAGGCAAAACTGGACCTTATAAGAACTGGTATCTGCGACGTATACCATTCCTGTTTCCACCAGCCCCCTGCCCTGTAGAGGTCTATGAGCGATAAATAATCCCATTCTTTTACGATTTTTACACTATATTCTTCGTTCTGAACCATTTATTCTCCTTCGTCTGAATTATATCACTCATTGAAAACTGATCAACATTTACCCTGATGTTACTTCATCCTATGGAACCTTTCGCAATTTTTCGGACTGAACGGTATAGTTACGTAAATAAAACCCTTTTCGGCCATCATTATAAAATTTGGTCATAAATAGGGCAGAAAAATATTTCCCTGCCCATTTTGAAGCAGCCTTTATATATAGGGCACAGCAAGATATCGTATATCAAGCTGGGGTCAATTACTCGTGGTGCTGAGAAAAGCGGGCTTCACTCCTGTCTTGGAATAAAAATACAATCAAGGTGGTCAAATGGACGTAAAAATATCGATATACATAGTTGTCTTTGTCATTCTATGCAGTTTCACAATCCCTGTATGGGGAGACGTGCCCTGTCCTTTCCCGGATGACGGGGCTTCCTCCGGTGATGCAAGCCCATTCCCTGATGACCCTGTTTCTCAGGGTGACCCATGTCCTTTCCCGGATGACGGGGCTTCCTCCGGTGATGCAAGCCCATTCCCTGATGACCCTGTTTCTCAGGGTGACCCATGTCCTTTCCCGGATGACGGGGCTTCCTCCGGTGATGCCAGTCCCTTCATCCAGGCAATTCCCGGGGTAATTGGCCTCGATCCAGGCGGTGGTCAGCCCACTGGCATCTGTGCCATCCCTACAGATCCCGATAATGATGGTCTGTACGAGGACCTCAATGGGAATGGAGAATGCGATTTCGGGGATGTAATTCTGTTCTTCAACCAGATGGATTGGATAAGTGTCAATGAGCCCGTGGAACCCTTTGATTATAATGGAAACGGCATGGTTGACTTCAATGACCTCATGATTCTCTTTGCACGAGTGTAAGCCGCATCCGCTTGAGGGGGAATGCCTCCCACTCGCACATTTTTTCATCAATAGAAGTTCTCAAGTAAATGAGATGACTGGATCCACGCTACTCTCACACATGAAAAAATATCCATTCGGCAGCGATTGGTCTTCACATTGAATCTTCGTTCTATATACAAATTGGAGGAATGAAAAAAATTGATAACAGAATTATTAATCAGATTGTTTTCTTACAATTTCAAGCGCTGTATCTACCAGGTTTGCGAGTTCTTCTACCCCGAAACGTTCAGAGTCAAGAACAAGATGATAAGGGGAGAGGTCACTGATATCAATTGAATAATAATTGTGGTATCGAACGGCTTCGCACTCTTCCCGTTCCAGGGTGAGTTTCAGGGCGGTCTCCTTGTCTGCGGTCTGATCCCTGTCAATGATACGTTCAACTCTGCATTGCAATGACGCAGAAAGCCAGATCTTTAAGTCTGCGTCCTTTACAAACCAACCGGATAGTCTTCCTTCCACAATAATATCATCACGTTTCATTGCATTTTCGCGCTGCCGGTCGTCGATCAATTTATCAAAAGAGGGATCCTCTCTGGCAAGCCTTCCGAATTCTGCAAGATCCATTTTCCGCTCTTCTGCCATCTGGCGGAACACCTCTCCTGCAGAGATCAGTTCATAGCCATGCCGGGATGAAATTGCCTTGGCCAGTGAGGAGGTCCCGCTTCCTGGCAGCCCACTCACTGTAACCCGCATTAAATACCCCCAATATTGAGGGACTTTCGTACTACCTGACTGATAGTCAGAGAACAAATCATATACCATAGAATCCAGGCTGGAATCGGTCCTAGTACCATGTCAACAAGAGAATGCATCCCGAAAAAAGGCATAATAATCTCCCCTGTGGTATTGTTCAGCCTGAAAATAAGCCAGAAAAAGATGGGTACAGAAATGAGAAGGATATAGGCCATGGGCTTAAACTGATTCTGGGACATCTGCATCTGCTCCTTCATCATCTTGTCTTTTTTGGATTCCAGTTTCTTGAGCCGCTTTTCATCATTGGAGAGCTGGGCTTCTCTGAATTCCTTCTGGAATACTTTCATCCTGGCCTGGACTTCCTGCATCCTTTCGTAATTGATTGTATATTTCTGGATAATTGAGGAATATAGGGCAGTGACGGTGGAAAGAATCACTATGAGAATATAGAATGGCACTTCGTACACCAGAGGACCAAATACCATGTCCAAAAATTCACCCACGCCATCCCTGATTGGCGGAATGCTATAGGAGAATATTAGAAGCATCGCTACAACCAGGGCAATATATCCTCCATATTTCTTCATATCCATGTTTTCTCACCTGAGCACTGCTGCCATATCCTCTACTGCGTTGTCAAGGAGGTAATCTGCATTGATAACAATTTTTATGGTGCACCCTGTAAGCATCGAATATGAAGCCGCAATAGACCGGTTGAACTGCTGGTGTTCGGCAATGCTGGCCGACCCTTCCATGTCCCGGGTTCTGGTCTCATCGGTCAGTCTGCGCATAAGGATCTGATCCTCATTGGTTTCCACCAGAATGATGGTATCTGGCATCAGCTCACGAAGTACCCACTCAGGCAACCCCGCCAGGTATCCACGTGGAGTTTTCACCGACGCATGAGTGTCGATAATAACATTTCCTTCCTCTTTGGCCATCTCTTTGGCCGCATTCTGCTGAAGGCTCCTCTGGATATTCCTGTCCAGTGTTCTCATCTCATCGCGGTCTTTCACAACACCCTCTTTCTGCGCTACTTCGAACATGTATGTGCCAAAATTGAGGGATTTAAAGGTAATTCCCTCATTTTCAAGGGTTTTCAATGCCCCATTGACCACTGTTGTCTTGCCTACTCCGGGCACTCCGGTAATGATTACTCTCCTTTCCGACATACTCACTCCTTCCCAAAGAATGTCCGCATAAACGGGTACATCTCCATCATCTGCTGGCTGGCAATCTCCTCATACAGTCGATACGTAATACTCACCGTCAAAAGCAGACCTGTTCCACTCACTGCTCCTATAACACCAAAAAGGTTGGCAAAAACAGAAAGCAGCCCGATAAATACACCACCGATGACTGTGACCCTGGGGATATACCGGCTGAGATATTTCTCCAGTACCTGCGGATTACGCCGGTAGCCGGGAATTGACATCCCGCTCATCTGTATCTGGCGGGCAACGTCCTTTGAATCAAGGCCTGCAGTCTTGATCCAGAAGAGGGCAAAGATCGCACCACCGACTACCATGAAAGTAACATCTATACCCAGCCTTGTCAGAACCTCCCAGGGGGCATGCCCAAGGTCATATAGCCACCACATCCAGTTCGACGGACCATTGATAGGTGCAAGGTACCACATCAGCCCGCTCACCGGCGTCTGGTTCTGGTAGGTCCCGAAAATTGTTATCCCGACATTATTCAGAAATAGCCCTATCATTTGAATATTCGCCTGGAGCACCCTCACAAGGATCATGGGCAGAACACTGGCATAGATAAGTTTTACAGGGAATCGCGCTCGTGCACCCCTGACCTGGGCATGGGCAAGGGGAATTTCAATCCTTGTGGATTCTACATACACGATAACCAGAAAAATGACAACCGTAGCAATGAGGGCAAGCATTTCAATCCCCATATACTGGAGGAAGTTCGCTCCATCCGCGATAACCGCCACCAGCCTGGGGAAAAAGCCAACAGGGTAAGGGTCATTCAGAGGTGTCCAGTTAATGAACCCGTTGACCAGGGCCTGCGATATTCCGGCGATAATAAACAGCCCAACCCCTGATCCAATTCCCCATTTAGTGACCACCTCGTCCATAAACACGATGAGCACCCCCCCGATACAAATCTGGATGAAAATGATGAGCGAGACAGCAAAGAGATTTCCTCCAAAGAATGCGTCGGCTATGGCCGGATCAGGCAGGAGAAAGCCCCCTACCAGATTTGGCGCGGCTTCAATGATGATCATCACAAAAATGAGCAGTTTCTGCAGCCCCATGTAGATGACCTGTCCGCGGACATCGGCAGTGTCGATCTGCAGGATATCCGCACCCTTGAGCAACTGCAGCACAATGGATGCCGTGACTATGGGGCCGATACCAAGCTGAATCAGAGAGCCGCTGGCTCCGGCAAGGAGGGCTCGCCAGTACAGGAAGAGATCCTGCGAATTCGGATCGAGTCCCCATAACGGGATATTGGCAAGTACAAAATAGAGAATCAGAATGCCGGCCGTCCAAATAAGTTTGTTCTTGAAATGGATATGGCCTTCAGGGCTTCTCACCGAAGGCATAGCTGCCAGCAGGGGTTCCATTCGGTCCAACAGGTTTCCCATTCTTACACCCGAAAAGAGGTTAGATAGCCAGTGCCTGGCCACCCATTGCCTCGATTTTAACCTTTGCCTGCTCTGAAAAAGACCTGGCAGAGATATTCATCTTCTGAGTGACTTTTCCGCTGCCAAGTATCTTATCAATACCGATTTGTTCTGCATTGATATTGATGGCATCCCCTTCCTGGACCGCTTTACCTTCATTTACCAGGATCTTGGCAATCTCGTCGAGTTTGCCAATGGACAGGGTCTTTTCTTTTCTGGAGGTCTGGTTCACGAAACCGTGTTTCCCGTTATGGATCTCTCCATAGAGAAGGAAGTGGGTAAAACGGTGATCGCGGTGACCCGCTCTTCCCCGTCCTCCTCTGTTTCCGGCTCCGCGCCTGTTTTTATGGGTTCCTCCGCCGCAGGTTCTTGAACCGCGGAATTTGGATCGTTTATTGACTGGCATCTCATCTCACCTCATCTTGTAGAGGAGAGCATTGATCTCCTTCCCATAGTATCCGAGGGCCCCACCCTGGGGATAGGTTCTCTTGATGGTCTTATACCCTTTCCGTGGAGGATGGAGGCGAAGGACCGGCTTGAGACCGGGCATATCAATAAGTCGCACCTCGCCAACCGCCAGAGCCTGGGCAAACTCCCCGATTCCTTCATATGTTGAATTTTCCTTCACATATTCATCGGTAAAAGGGTGATTGCCAACGACTCTTCCCCGGGTTCGCAGGATAGTCTCTACGGTTGATGCATCAATCTCCCCATAGGCCACAAAATCCTTGACCTTCCGAATCATGCCAAGATATTCCGGGGTATCAGGCACAAGCACACAATGATTTATGTGGTGCAACCGGAGCATCTTGAGTGTGTCCTTGATATCACGCCGGGTGTTTATTACTCCCCTGACCTGAACTATTGCGTACATCACTCCGCTCCCCCTGTTCTGATCATATTGGTCGCTTTTAGTGCATTGAAGGTCGCTTTTGCAAAATTAATGGTCGTCCTCGTCTGTCCCCGGGAGAACGTCCAGGCATCCTTGATCCCTGCAAGTTCCAGCACTTTCTTACCGATATCTCCGGTAACAAGACCAATTCCCTGTGGCGCAGGCTTCAGCGTGACTCTTACGCTTCCTGCCGCGCCCTGAACCTGCATTGGCAGGGAATGGGTTGTATTGCATCCGCATTCCCAACTACCACAACCTCTTCGCACTTTGATTAAATTCGTCTTTGCATTGACGATAGCTTTCCGTATCGCATCACCGACCTGTTTGTCTTTACCCTGGCCAAACCCGATATATCCATTCCTGTTGCCTACCACGACCACTGCCCGGAACTTCACACGGCGCCCCGAGTCGGTCATGCGTTGCACCATCTGGATATCCAGAACCTCATCTTCAAGGTCGGGCAGGAAGGCATCGACGATCTCCGGCTCCTTAATGGGCCTTCCACTGTCCAGCACCTGGTCAATACTGGTGATATCTCCAGAGGCCACCTTTTTCCCTAGACCAGTGAGGGGTACCCATTCTTCTTTTTCATACGCCATGTTACTCGAGCTCCTTCATGATCGCATCGATCGTTTCTTCAACATTCTGGACAAGATTTCCCGCACGCTCCGGTGCATATTCGGCAATGTGAACTCCTTTTACCCGATCATCATCGGGAAGGATCTTCTCGCCAAAAGGTACGTCCAGCCCAGCAGTTACTGCGCCTTTGAGTGCAGCAAAAACTCTTCCACCAGGCGTAGCCCTGTTCAGGCCAATGTCCAGAATTGCCTGAGTATAATCGGCATTCAGTGCCTTGACCGCGAAGAGCATGCCCGTGAGATATGCCGCCGGTGTATTTGACGTCGATCCGGCGTATCCATATCTGGCAAGTTCGGCGGATTGAGCCGTAACAAGTGTCCTGTCACCTTCAAGGGTGGCTGTGACCAGCTGGATGATGACCTGCCTGTTTGTCTTTCGGACAACCATCCTGGGCTTGTCAGACATTACCAGTTTTGTACGCTTGTAATAATCAGTCCGGCCTTCTTTTCTCCGCCTGAAAGGAACAAAGTATCTCGCTCCAGTTGCCATATTACTTCATCCTCCCTGACATAATTTCCAGTTGAGCCTTGAGATGGGCTACATTTCTAAACTGTCCGCCTGCCGATTTCCTGTAGAGCAGCCGGTACATGTGGCGGTCAATCTCTCCGCTGTCCCGAAGCTCGACAAGGGTCTTTCTTATCGCACGGATCTTCTGGATCCACTGCCGTTTACGCGGGTTCCTTGCACCCTTTGCTCCCTTGTGCCTTCCCGGACCCTTACAGTGTCCATATGACCTCTTGGCCATTTTAACCCTGGCTCGGCCTCTGCTTACGCCTTTTACCTGGTGAGCTCTGATGGCTCCACCGTCGATAAGCTCCCTGAGATCATCCCGGGATATAGCATTCTGGATATCAGGGAGCCGTTCCGGATCAAACCATACCCGGTTGACACCGCATTTGAGCAGTGATGCGGAAACCCTCTTCTGGTTAGAGAGATCAGTCATCTTCCGTATCCTCCTCAATTAACGATTTAATCTCTTTGGGGTTCAGGATCTTCAGTCCCGCAGATACTGCCTCTTCCTGGATAAGGGCCCTCTTTTTGCCTCCAACCGTTCCGCCAATCCGTATTGCGTCCTGGTCCGGGTCAAGTCCTTCCAGTTGTGCAGGATTGAATACATGCACCTCGCGGAATCCGCTGGGATGCAGGCCCCGGACTGCCAGCGGACTTCCGTATCCGGGGGTTGGGTGAGGACCTTTGGCCTTTTTCTGTAGACGCTGCTTATTATGAAGCCCACGTGGCCTTCTCCAGGTATCGGAAAGTTTCTTTTTCTTCCCTAGTCCGTCCCTTCTAAACTTCGTGGCTTTTTGTGTGCGGACACGTATCAATCTCTTCTTTTCATCAGCCATTCTACTCACCCTTTCTGCACAATATAAATCCCGTCCTGGAAAATACGGGGGTCACGCTTACGAATCTTCGTAGCATGCTCGATTTTCGCTGCACTATTACCCAGAATCTCCTTATCAATCCCTGCGAGGATGATTTCGTCATTCCCGACTTTCGCAGAAATGCGTTCACTAATCATAGCATATCTGGATTTTTTCTCCCCAAGGAAATTGATGATTTCAAGTTTATTACCGGTAAGCTTCAGCTGGATCGGAAAGTGGCTGTACACAACCTTTAACCGGTACTCGAATCCCTCAGTGACACCGATGCACATATTGTTGACATGGGCGGCATACGTCCCCACCATGGCCATTATGCGTTTTCGGTCAGATGCAGTGGAGATTTTCACTTCATCGTCTGTTACTGCAACTGTTATCTGGGGGAACCTTATGTTCCGTTCCATTTCACCTTTTGGTCCTTTTACCTTGAGTAGCGTGCCATCTAACTCGATGTTCGCCCCTTCGGGGATACTGACTGAACGTACTGTTGCCATCTCTCCACCTCAGTAGACGTATCCGAGCAGCTCCCCTCCCACATTTTCCTTGCGGGCCTGCTCATGAGTCATGACCCCGCGGGAAGTGGACAGGATAAGGATGCCAAAGTTCTTGCCCGGTAGATACTGTGTTTCCCAGTATTCCAGGTCACTCAACTGTACCGAATATCGCGGTGAAATCGATCCACACTTATTAATTCTTCCATTGAGATGAACCAGAAACTGGCCTCCCCGCCCATCATCGACGAATTCAAAGCCATTAATATAGCCCGATTCCTGCATAATACGGAACATAGCTCCGAGGAGTTTGCTGGCCGGTTCGATGATTACACTTGGTTTTCCGCCGTCTGCGGCATTTTTAAGGGCACACATCCCATCAGCAATGATATTTGATCTTGACATTGTGTAATCACCTCTAATTCATCTTTTTAAAACCCATTTTCTGGGCCCATTCGCGGAAGCACTGCCGGCAGAGCATAATATGGTATCTGCGAACCAGTCCTTGCTGACGGCCGCACATCTGGCATTCATTTGCCCCGCGACCAAATTTTTTCGTCTTTTCTCCACCCATCAGGACACCTCTGTGTGATAGTGTGTCTCAAGGAATTTGAGGGTATCCTCGGATTTTACCGTCTGCTTCTTTGGAAGCTTCTTCTGCTGTGCGTGCCTGCGTGAAATCCTGATTCCTCTCCGTGCCAGCACCACATTGACATCCATTCCATAGATACCGATCTGCGGATCATACGACATGCCGGGGAAGTCGGTGTGTTCCTCTATTCCAAAGGAAAAATTACCGCTTCTGTCCAACTGGGTGAGAAAAATCTTTCTCTCTACAATATCGAGCGCCGTCTGGAGAAAATCCTGGGCTTTCCGGCCTCTCAAAGTTACTTTGCATCCGATAGGGCCTCCCTTTCGGACACCAAACGCGGGTTGAGTCTTTTTGGCCAGATTTCGCACAGGGGTATTACCGGTGATTGTTTTCATGATTTCTGTTGCCTTTGAGAGCTTTTCGCCACCCTCGCCAACACCCATATGAACAACCACCTTCTCAACGAAGAGTTCCTGCATAGGGTTCATTCTTCAATCCCCCATTCAGCGAGTGCTGGGGTCTCACGCCCGACCATGTAGATGTACTCATCAATAGTCTCGAAACGGGCCTGCGTCCCCTCATCCTCAAGGATTACCCTGTTGGGGACGCTTCCGTGAACCTTCTCGATTGCCACAATACGGGCGATTTTACCCGAATGCTTTCCTCCGATAACCATGGCCATATTACCCTCCGCATACGGGAAATGGTCCAGTATTTTGTACCGTGTCTCAGGGTCAATGGATATGACTATCGAGTCTCCTGGCTTGTACGAATTCTCTGCCAGGATATTCACTCCGTACCGGAGGTTTAACTGGATCTTCCCGCCGGGAACCTGTGTCTTGTTCCGGATCTTGGCAAGGCGGCTTTTTGCCGACTCCTCGTCAATCTCGATTGTCTTATGACGACCATTCTTGTCACGGAGAATGCGGTAATACTTCCCGACCTTGGGGAGTGATATGATATCGAAGATCCCGATTCCCATCTTCGGGTCTTTGCACGGCCGCCCGTTAATGATTACATCCTTCTGGCCGAGGATCTGCTTTACTTCCTTTAAATTCCTGGCAAAGCCCATGTGGTCACGCACCCACACCGCAACCGGCATTGCATTGGCATTGTGTGGGCCCGGGGCCGTCTTGGTTATGAATTTTGCTGTTTTCTTGGGAATGTGCCATGAATTAGGGGCAACGAGCCGCTTAAGATGATCTGACATTACTTATTCCCTCCCAGTCTCTCTGCCCTTCTCGGGTCCTTGAGATTCAGTTTGGTGATCTGTACGTTGGAAGGGTCAACCGGACGGGGCATCTCAGTCCCGTCAGCCTTGGGAATTGAGACTCCCTGGACCACTATCCTGTACCTCTTGGTGTCCACCAGGTCCACCACTCCCTCCGTACCTGCAGATTCTCCGCGCACTACCTTCACGGTGTCACCCTTGATAACCCGGGCACTCCGGGTATTGAACTGCTCCTGGAGCGAGGATTCGAGGGGGGCATGGATAAACTTGCTGCGGAGGTGGGCCGGAGCTGTATAGCGTGCTTTTCTCTGTTTTCGTGGTTGTTTACTCTCTATACGAACCATTTTCCACACCTTATACAATGATAGTAGCCATGGATCCTATCTTCGGGAACCGTTCTGCCACTTCTCTGGCCACGGGACCCTTAATTTCGGTTCCGCGAGGTTCATTTCTTTCATCTACCACGACCACAGCATTATCCTCGAAAGAAACCCGCATACCATTCGGCCGTTTTATCTCTTTTTTCTGCCGAATGACTACGGCCCTGACAAGTTTTCTTCTCATATCAGGAGTTCCTTTCTTGACACTTACCGTTGCGATGTCGCCCAGTCCCAGCTTGGGCTGACGACGCCGAACTCCATGGTATCCGAATACAGACACAACCTGCACTTCACGAGCGCCTGTGTTATCAGCACAAAGGAGTTTCGTCCCGGTTGCGAGAGCTCTCGGAGTTTTCGACTGCATGGCCTTCATGGCTGCAGCACCTCCACCACAACAAATTTTGTGGTCTTGGAGAGTGGCCTGCATTCCGCAATCTTCACCATATCGTCCGTTTTAGCCTGGATACAAGGCGGGCTATGGGCATGGATCCGGGAATTGCGCTTTTCATACCGCTTGTATTTGCTTATATAATGCAGATAATTCCGCTCCACTACAACCGTTCCCATCATTCGATCGCTCACGACTTTGCCGGTGATCACCTGGCCGCGCACCGGTAAAACGCCGTGAAACGGACAATTTACGTCATCACATGCCTCTTCGGGCACACTGACGCTCAATCCTATGTTTTTTGCCATTATTTCCCTCTATTTTTCCAATGTAAGTTGATCCGTCTTTCAGGTGGCATTGCCAGCATGGAACCGTCAATCTCGACCCGGACACCATCGGGGAGAGTCAGCCTGAATCTGCTGAATTTTTTTGGCACTCTCTTTTGGCCATCCTTTCCCTGGATGACCAGTGTGTTCCGGGTTTCATCGATGATACGGCCCGAAATCCCTACATGTGTGGGATTGCTGGCATTGACAACCAGAACATCCAGGCCAATCAATTCATGGCGAAGGATATTCTGGGGAGAGATCATGCCCTGCCCCGCCTGTTCTGTTCTGTCTTCATGCGGGCGATGGTCCTCCGGAGTTCACGTATGCGACCCGGATTCTCGGTGGCTCCTCCGGCACTTACCTTTCCGTAATGCTGGATAAGCTCCATCCGAAGTTTGTCCATCTGCTCCACAAGTTCCACGTCAGAGAACTGCGAAACATCGCGGGCACGCAGAATCGCCATCTACTCCTCCTCCATGAACTCTTCCTCGATGTAGCCCTCAACATCCTCGACCATGTCTTCTGACAGTTCTTCATCAAGGTCTTCACCGACTTCGGTCACGCTTACTTCAGGTGGCGGAGCTGGTTTCTCCTTGGGTGGAATTACCTCAAAGTGGTCAGGAAGCCTGGCACCAGGGGGAATAATCTTGACCTGCACTCCAATTGCACCGAGTTTCTTAATGCCGATCGCATAGCCCTTCTCCACGATGGTATTCGCCGGTTCACCGCAGTGTTTGATGTAGCCTTCGGTGAATTTCTGGACCCGGGCACGGGAACCTGTCAGTTTCCCGGCGATTACCACTTCACATCCCAGTGCACCGGCTTCCATCACACGGCGAATGATGCTTGATCCCGCTTTGCGGAAATACCATCCCCTCTCCAGGGCATTCGCAAGCCTTTCTGCCATAATCTGTGGATTGAAGTTGGGATTCTGTACCTGTTGCACCTCGATCTGAGGAGATTCCACACCAAAATTCGTAGCCAGATCCTGGGTGAGCGCCCTGACAACTTTACCGCCCTTACCGATCACAATGCCAGGTTTTTCGGCATAAATTGTCACCTGTGTGCCAAGAGGTGTACGCTGCAGATCCATACCGCCATAGCCGGCACGTTTGAGCTCCTTTACAAGGTGTTTTTCAACACGTGCTTTCCGTACTCCTTCGGACACAAATTTTCTCTCAACCGCCATTTACTCAACCTCCCTGACCATGATCTCGATATTCACCGTCTCTCTTCTTTTCGGGGTGGCTCTTCCCATTGCACGAGGGAAAAATGCCTTGAATCCTCTGCCGCAATTGGCGGAAACATGGACAATTTTAAGGTTTTCGGTATCAAGTCCGATATACTCTGCATTCTTGTTCACCGAGTGAAGCAGACGGATATATGCCTCAGAGGCTTTCTTAGGGTAGCGACCCGCATCCCACCCTGAAAGTCCTCTTTTATGAGCCACATTCCGGTTGAACTTCCTGAAGGGGATTGCCTTTCTGCAGGCAACAACTTCCTCGAGATAGGCGATAGCCTCATCTGTGCGCTTGTTCTTTATGAACCTGGCAATTTCCATGGCGTGCTTGGGGGAGACCGGAATCTCATTGGCCTTCCCCCTGGCAACGTTTTCGCCCTCGATAGTTTTTGAATATTTTGTCTTTGCCATGTCAATCACTTCAGCGGTACATACTTACTCGACCGGGTGGCACCTATACCGGCACTGCCATGGGCAACCCTCCGGCGGGTCGGTGAAAACTCTCCCAGGTAGTGGAAGACTGCTTCTGGCTGGATCTCAACTTTTATGAATTCCTTGCCATTGTAAATCTCCACTTCTCTTCCTACCATCTCGGGCAGCACTATCATGTCACGCATGTGCGTGCGGATCCTTGTCTCCCCGCTTCTGAACTTGGAGATGAGATTTTCCTCTCCACGGGTCAGGCCACGTGTAATTTTCCGGCGGGCACGGGCGGGCATGATAGGAAGAAGGTCATTAATCCCCATCTCTCTCAGCTCATCCAGCCTGAAACCGTGATAGGTAAACTCCTCTCGCCTTCGTGGTAACCTCTTCTGTGTCTTCTTTGCCATAACTTACCCCTCACTTCTTGCCCCGGCCGGTCTTTCTTGCTGCAACGTGTCCGACCACTCTTCCCGGGGATGTTCCTCTGGCTACTGTCTTTGGCCTGCCGGCATGCTGGTGTCCACCACCACCAAACGGATGGTCGATGACGTTCATGGCCATACCACGGACCCTGGGCCAGTTCGATGCAGTATTTTTCATCTTGTGATGCTTATTGCCGGCCTTTACAAATGGTTTCTCTCCACGGCCTCCACCGGCTACGATTCCCACGGTCGCCCGGCAACGGGCATTAAACCACTTTGTCTGACCGCTGGGCATCTGTACACCAACTTTCTCCGCGGTCTTGTCGATGACAACTGCCTGGACCCCGCTTGACCGGACAAATTTGCCTCCGTCATTCGGCCGGGCTTCGATATTGCATACATATGCCCCTGTAGGAACTGCCCTGAGGGGGAGTGTATTGCCATTTCTCACCTCGGCTTCTGGTCCCCAGGCCACCTCATCATCTACGCCGATCCCTTCGGTAACCAGCATATACATCTTTGAGCCGTCTTCCAGCCTTACCAGCGCAATGGGAGTATGTCTGGCAGGATCATGCTCGATATCGATAACAGTACCCCTTACAGTGGAATCGCCATTGCCTGCATGTCTCAAGGCAGCTTTATACCTATGGGAAGGAGCGCGGTATGTCGGGCCTCCTCTTCCCCTGTTCTGTGTTGTAATTCGATGTCCCATGATCCCCACCTACATGATTCCAAGCCGGCTGAGAATCTCTTCAGCGGCTTTGTCGTTGGCAAAACTCACTATGGCCTTTTTCTTACCCTTCATGGTCATGAGGGTAGAGATGGATGTCACTTCCTGGTCAAAGGCCTTCTCGATCTCCCGCTTTATCTGGGGCTTGGTGGCATTCTTGTTCACCAGGAACTGGAGTTTGCTCTGTTTATCCAGTATCATCATTGCCTTTTCTGTCACAAACGGATACTTCAGCACCATTTCATTTCCCCTCCAGTTTCATGAGTGCAGCCTCGGTCCAGACTGTCAGGCGTCCCGCCTGGGTGCCTGGGGCAAGGAGCTCGGCATTCAGCTGATCCGTGATCACCACATCAACACCGGCCAGATTCATAGCTGCCTTCAGAGGCTTTGTGCTGGTCACAATGAGCAGGCTCTTGCGCTGCTTGTAGCGTCGACCACGCATCTTGCCTCGTCCCGCACGAACCTTCTTGCTCATTTTCGAACGTTCGATATCGCCATAGACGCCAGCCGCAGTAAGGGCAGCAATCACGTCGCTGGTGCGCGAGAGCTCTTCAAACTGGTCTTCCAGAATAACGGGCACTTCGCCTTCATACACGTGTCCCCTGGCCCTGACCAGGTCTTCTCGTATTGTGGCTCCCAATGCGGACCTTATCGCCTTCTGCTTTTCCTTTTTGTTGATTTGCCTGATCAGTATCTTGTCCGTTACAGGCGGGTGGGCTGCTCTTCCTCCCTTGGCCTGGGGGATCTTTGCTGCACGTGAGCCGCCTTTTATACGCGGCAACTGCGCCGCTCCTCGACCACTCCCCCAGCTGACTGCAGAAGAGTTTATACCCGCAAAGCGGTATGTCCCGTGGGGCTGTCTCCTGCTGCTCTGGAGCGATATAACAGCTTTTCTGATAATATCCGGGCGATATTCCTCGGAAAAGACCTCCGGGAGCTCAATATCCCGGGCCACTGTTCCGTCAAGTCCTTTTACCTGTGCTTTCATCGTCATATCACCCCTGCTTACTCTGGACACTGACAAATTCGATTGCCGGCTGGCGCTCCAGATGTTCACCCATTCTGATAGCAGGCCTGATCCTGACCAGCCTTTTCACGGGGCCGGGTATGGACCCCTTGATCAGGACATACGGGTTGCGAAGCACCCCGTAATGCATGAATCCTCCTGCAGGTGTGACTTCCGCCCCATCATTGCCGATTTTCAGAATCCGTTTGTTGAATTCGGTACGCTGCTGATATCCCATCTGTCCCATCATCGGAACCTGCCACCGTACATGGTGGGGATGCCATGGCCCGAGGTTTCCGATGTGCCGTTCTTTACCACCGCGTGAATGTTTGCGCTTTCGGAGAGCAATCCCCCATCGCTTGACTGGTCCCTGTGTGCCCTTGCCGGTGGTCACTGCAGTAATATCTGTATATGTACCGATCTTGATTACATTCGCAAGAGTCACTTCGGTATTAAAGAGAGTCAGTGCAAACTCAAACCTCTGTTCAATACTTCCACCGGCAACCCGAATCTCCATAAGTTCGGGAACTTTCTTCGGTATCCCGCTTACAATTTCAGGCGTGGTATGCATGAGCGCATAGATATCCACCACTTTGCCATTCGCGATCGCGTCAAGAATAGCGCTTTTTGCCTCTTCCCCGCTGTACTTTTTGGGGAGTGTGATTCTTCTTTCGAGTGCTGGATCAAGTGTTTCTGCCCACATCTCGGTCATTGGCCGCTTTCCATTAGTGTCGTGAGTATAGGCGCGTATGGCTGCCACCTTCATGGCCGGAATTTCCACAACGGTAACCGGAACCATGATATCCCGCCCTTCGGTAGGGCTGTTTTTATGGTCGTCAACCATGATAACATGCGTCATACCCACTTTATATCCTGCAAATCCCTGCAGCATTGGCTCCCCATTGTACTCGGGCCAGGATTTATACTTAGGAACCTGGCTCTTCGCACGTTTCCTGGGACTGAATGCGAGAGAACCTCTTCGTGGCCTGTTTATTTTTGGCATGTTTCAATCAATCCTCAAACGATTACTGATCCTTACCGGGAGATTACAGCCCTGTTTCCAGGAAAACCCGGTTGGATTCTTCTGCGTGATATCGCCCTGTCATGCATTTTTTATATGCCGTCAGGGCCCGAGATTGAGCGTTCCCTCATGACTGAACAAACTCGCGATAGACGAACATCCCACACCTTCTGCACGTCATCTCGAGCAGGGAATGGCGGCTTCTCTTCATTATACGACCCCGATAACCAGGGGCCGGCGTATGTGTATTAGCCTACCGGTCTCGCGAACAGATCCTGACCCACGATGCATTTCATCGCAATTGATGATCGGGCTCGTGCCAATGACGTCCACCCATGCATCCTGTCAGATCCACTTTGTCAGCCCGTTGTGATTCCACAACTCCTTCTCGGCTCATCCTCCCGTGGGAGGATTTCCGCCTTTCATAACATTCTGCCCGCATATCAGAGGCCCTTTATCCCGGTGAAGGGATACTTGGGCGTCAGATGGCGGGCAAAATCCTGATATAGGCTTCCATTATTATAGGGTAAAATTGAATATAAATGTATGCCAGGATAGCTGGTATCTTCTCTTAAAATAGCAAAAAAAACCGGGTTTTTCACCCGAAGTAGAGATCGCCCTCATCATTTATGTAGACTTCAATATTCTCTCTTATATGGCGAGCCTTAAACCGCTCGGGTAAAGATTCTCTTAGCTTATTAATCAGTGAAATTGTGTCATATTTCACTTTTATACCCATCTTTTCCGCCTCACCATAGATGAACGGCGAGACATCGAGAAGATCCGTCCCTGCCTGTACGGTACATAGATGCGTTGCATCGAGGGTATAAAGGAATTCAAGCGTATCTTTAGCCCTTCTGATATTTTCCATGGCTGATTTTTCGACTGTGCACACATTCGCCTTTGATGTGGAAATAATATCAGCGATTTGCTGCTGGGTCAATCCCTGCTTCCGGTACCTGAGAACTTCCTTCTGACGATCGGTAAGCAGCCCATCCTTCATATAAACCTAATAGGTAGCTGAGACTTAAACACTTTTCGTTAACATTGATCTGATCATGCAGATCGGACTGAGGCAACCCCAAACTGGCACCATCATTCTCTTTTACAGGACGCAGGATTTGGGCCGGAAATTTCGAATTAAAATGAAATTTCAAAATGTTTATATTAGCACCGGCAAATAGTAACCTGTTATAACAAAAATAACAAAAAAGAGGTGTATAAATGGTTGTTAAAGTAGGAGTTGCCAAGCTGGGCAACATTGCGAGTGGTGTTATGGTCGAGCTGCTCCTTGACGAGCGTGCAGATCGTGAGGATATGCAGACGTTTATGGCCACCAGCGGAACAAAACTCCAGCCGGAGGATGTTGACCGCGTAGTAAAGAACCTGATCGCGTATGGACCTGACTTCGCAATTGTAGTGTCGCCAAATGGTGTCCTTCCCGGACCTACCGGTGCACGTGAAGCCCTTGCAGCTGCAGGAATTCCAGTCATCGTAATCACTGACGATGTCACCACCAAGAAGGAGTGGGCCGATCTTAAGGAGAGTAAATTCGGATATATTATTCAGAAAGCGGACGCAATGATTGGAGCCCGCCGTGAATTCCTCGATCCCATCGAAATGGCCGATTATAACGGCAACCTGGTCAAGGTCCTGTCCGTTACCGGTGCATTCCGGAAGATGCAGCTCGAACTTGATAAAGTCATCGATCAGGTGAAAGCAGGAAAGAAGGGCGCTGACCTGGTACTGCCAAAATTCGTTGTTACTTCGGATAAAGCCGTTGCAGGTGAATTCACCAACCCCTATGCATATGCAAAAGCCCGGGCAGCATTTGAGATTGCAGCAGCCGTTGCAATGGTGAATGTAAAGGGTTGTTTCATGACCAAGGGATTTGAGAATTATGTCCCGATTGTCGCGAGCGCTCACGAAATGATGAGAGCGGCAACAATGCTCTGTGATGAGGCACGCGAGATCGAGAAGGGTACCGACGGTGTTGTCCGTAAGCCGCACAAAAACGATGGGACCCTGGTCGCCAAGACCAAACTCATCAGCAAACCCGAGTGAAAAAAAACCAAATTATTTTTCTTTTCTCCAGTTAATACCCAAATCTTCAGGTAATGTCAGAATAACCGGTTCCAGATGCACTCGTTCCATAAATGCCGAATCGCTGATGGAAGCCGGATTAGGATTGATGCGGGCAATTACGGAGCAAAATGCGTTGAATATGTCC
>Ga0307378_10005043_pt1 | contig 18532 bp, 15 predicted proteins | sample UN1MG_FD_202238 | JGI IMG/M metagenome (GOLD analysis project Ga0307378, IMG submission 202238) | Soil microbial communities from Risofladan, Vaasa, Finland - UN-1 | ecosystem: Environmental > Terrestrial > Soil > Coastal area > Acid sulfate soil | place: Finland: Risofladan, Vaasa | collected... | reverse complement strand
CTTTCATTTAAATCTAAAAAACAAAATTTTTTAATACTAACGACTAATTTATCCAGCGGAGGATTTATTTATGCAATCACAAGTCTATCCCTGGAGGAGATACTGGGCAAGATTATTTGATATTACCTTTATTATGCCCATCTACATATTTATAATTTCTCTATTCTCCCCGGGGCTCAATTACACAATAATCCGAACAGAAAGTTTTATCGGCGGCGCATTACTATTACTATTTTACTTGATATTCTTCGAGCCCATGATGCTCTCCTCTTTCGGCACTACCCCCGGGAAGGTTTTCCTGGGAATAGAGATACGCGCTCTATCTGGGAAAAAGATTTCTTATGCCACGGGAATGAAAAGAGGATTCCTTATCTGGATATATGGCATGGGGATAGGAATTCCCCTTATTGCACTTTTCACTATGACATTTGCTTACAACAAATTAAAGAGAAATGGAATAACCAGCTGGGATGAGAAATGCGGAATCAACGTAATACACGACCAACTAAGTATTTTCAAGGTCATTTTGTTTATAATCATATTTATTTTCTCTTTATTTATATGGGTTGGATTTATGAGCAATTAGTAGAATAATAAATGGCTAACTGTTTTATCTGCCGAAGTTTTTGAATTTCAAAATCTTTGACAAGATTCGATTAAAGAAATTGTGGATATGAGAAAGAGATATAAATAGAGGACTTTATAAACCCTTTGTCGTATTAGTATTAGGTTATAGTAAAAATAGAAAAGACTAATTTTTTGGCCGCTAGTAGCGATTCAATAAGGCAATATAGATTTTTGAAAGCGTTACAAAGAATCGTTGTACTAGCTCAATAATTCGGTAACTTTCTTAACTTTTCGTAATGCTTTGATTGTGGTACTGTTACCGTTAGAAGAAAAGGGTTAAGGGAGAATATATTTTTAATTTTAAAGCCTTTTTTATATTTTATAAATTATTTTCCAGAAAAAGAAGGATTTTTGATAAGCATTGTAGTATATGGTAAATATAGTTTTTTTAAGTTAATTCTTATATTCTAAAATAAAAATAACCAAATATACATAATTTTAAATAAATTTAATATTGTAACCTGTATGAAGGTAACAGGAGAGACTTTTTCTTTATCTAAAAAAAGAAAAAGAGCCGAAGAGGCAAGATACTAAAGGTATCCAAACTTTCAGGCAAAAGGACTGTTACCGGACAGAACTCTGGAGAGCTTTATGCAAAAAAGCACCGACGGGGCAATTCCTAATCTTTTGGGAAAATCCATACAGAGCATACCATAAAATATTTCCTAATTACACAGGGAGAATCTTTCAGGCAAAAGGACAGAGTAAGAATAGTTATATTACTATTCTTACTCTGTCCTTTTTTATTGTCTAAAACATAATACTACTCGTTGTTTTGAAATTCAGGAAAAAGTATTAGGTAGATATTATGATATAATAATAAGAAGAATGAAGAAGATGGAGTATCATACTACCGCGGTAGTAGTTTTATCCGGAATAATCAATGCCCTAAAAATGGAAAAAATATATTTGTGATGTTATATATAGTTAGCTAAATTAAATATGGTAAATAATAGCAAATAAAATACGTTTAATTTACCAAACTAATCCCCCCATAATAATTTTTTAAATGTTGCATAGCTGTGTAAATATAATAAATAATCAATTTTAGGAAAGGAGGAAAAAGACGTTAAAGATTATCAATCCCTATAAATAGAGGGGACATTTACCCGAAAATACTAAACCATAAGGGGGTGATAATAAGGGAACTAAGTTAATTTAAATAAAATTATCATAAAAACTATTATAAAATTAGAAAGGAAGGAAATTAAATGTTCAAGAAAACTTTAATTTTATTGTTAGGTTTAATGTTGTGTATCTCAGTGAGTATAATGTGTTATGCAGACGAAGATGATGTTATTAGAATAGGATTTTATGGGCCACTAACAGGAAATATGGCTGCCCCAGGAAATGAATCGCTAGAGGGAACTCAAATAGCAGTAGATGAAATTAATGCAGCAGGTGGATTATTGGGGAAACAAATTGAGGTAATAGCCTATGATGATAAATCATCACCGGAACAAGCTGTTAAGGCAGTAACCCGATTGATTGAAGCAGATAAGGTTCATGCAATCGTAGGATCTTTACATAGTGGGAACATATTGGTTTCTGCACCTGTTGTTGAAAAAGCCAAGATACCTGAAGTTGGGGTTGGTACAAGCCCTGTATGGTTACAACAAGGATATGAATATTTATTTAGATCATTACAAAATACAGGGGTAGGTGCTAAGGCAATAATGAAGGCAGCAAAAGAAATGGATTTAAAAACAATTGCCATTCTTTACCTGGATGATGAGTACGGACATACAGGAGAACAGGATGTAACAAGAGAGGCAGAAATAAATGGGTTAAAGGTAGTAGCTAAAGAAGCTATTCCTGTAAATGATTCAGATTTTACAGGACAGTTAGTTAAGATAATTAATGCAAAGCCGGATGCTTTATTTATATTCGTAACCACTAGTTATTTTGGACCAGCAACAAAACAAGCACGTCAATTGGGATTCGATAAACAGATATTTGGATGTGAATCATATGCATCTCAATCGGTGAAAGACATCGCAGGCGAAGCTGCAAATGGTGTTGTCTTTTTTGCAACCTATATTGTTCCAAGAAGAATTGAAGATTCTTACGATCCTTTATTGACAGAGTTTTTAAAGGCATATATGGATAGATATAAAAAATTACCAGATGAGAGTCTTTCTTTTAGAACTTACGACGCAGTAAATATAATTGCTAAGGGAATTATAGATTCGGGGTCATTGGATGGTACTGCCATTAGAGACGCTATAGAAAACATTACCGATCTTAAAGGTTTAGCTGGAGTATTTAATTTTAAAGGTAACAATGGAGAAGGTTTAGATGATATAAGATTATGGATTATCAAAGATGGCAAAGATTATCCTTTTGATCCTTCTAAAATTTAAGAATAGAAATATTTTATAACTAAACAAAGGTAATGATAAAAAAAATTGTGCTTAGAACATTAAAAAGATGATATAGGGAAAGCCTTGACTTTTCCCTATATCATCTTAGAGCTAAAGAGAGCATGATACCTATTTATTAACAAATATACCAAGACAGGGAGGCTCTATTATACAGATGATTGGTTTGCCAATACCTCTTCTACTCATTAGCGGGAATCAACGTAGTGGTGTTAAGTTTCCCAAAGGACAGAATCACATTAATATTGTCGAAGGATCCTGGTCTTCTGCCAAGCACTAAATATACCAGTACCAGGACATTCCCAAGTCTAGTTTTCCTTTCGATATTAAATAGATAGAATACTGATTTAATCCATCGAAATGAGAACTTGTATGTACTAAACCGACAGGTTCCAATTGTCAAAGAACAAATTTAGTGCAATTTTGGTTATGCATTACCTTTTTTTAAATTATATTGAAAATGATTCCATAAGTTATGACGAGTTGAAGCTGTTTAAAACAACATCATTAATAGTACTTGCGGCATGATGCTTGTAAGCTGTAAAGATTAGGCATTATAAGATGAGATTAAAATAGAAAGATTGGTGATTTTTTGTATGATAATTCAAGTATTAATTGGAGGGTTAATGTTAGGTGGAATTTATGCTTTAATAGCATTAGGATATAGCCTTATTTATAAGGCATCGGGTTTATTGACTTTTGTGCAAGGTGAATTCTTTATGTTGGGAGCATTTTTAGGATTAACATTTTATGAATTTTGGAAAATTCCTTTTATAGTATCATTTTTTATTGTGACACTAATAATGTTTTTTTTTGGTTTTATGATAGAAAAAATAATTATTACTCCTATGCTTGAAAAGAAGGCTAAAAAGATTTATATAGTATTAGCTACCATTGGTTTGTCAATTACGCTTAGAAATGTTGCCATGCTAATTTGGGGGTCTACTAATTTATATTTTCCTCCGATATTTAATGTTGGGATTTTAGATATACATGGATATAAAGTTGCACCAGAAGCTCTTCTTATTATTGTGATTTCTTTATTTACAATGAGTGCACTTCATTTTTTTATGAACAGAACAAACCTGGGAATTTCCATGAAAGCAGCAGCACAAAACGAATTAGCTGCCAAAGCATTAGGGATAAATGTATCATTTACTAGAGGTATTACCTGGGGATTATCTGCCGCCTTGTCTTCGATAGGAGGAATATTATTTGCTCCGATGTTTTCTGCTTCTGTTACTATGGGTGTTTTCCCAGGATTAATGGGATTTGCCAGTGCCATTGTTGGAGGCTATGGAAATATGTATGGAGCTATGATAGGAGGGTTATTAATGGGCTTTATTCAAACATTTAGTGGAGCATTTATATCTTCTTTATTTAAGAATTTTATAGGCTTTGTTATATTAATATTAGTATTATTTATAAAACCAAGTGGTATTTTAAATGAAGAAGCAGTGGAGGACTGAAAAAATTTGATTAATAAAGACGAATCAAATTATTTCACCTTTAAAAACCACCTTCTTTGAAGGTGGTAATGGCCAAATGGTTTTACCATAAAAACCGATATATATATTAAGATAAGATATGGCCAAATGGAAAAAATTATCTCATACAATCTATCAATGCAAATATCACATCGTCTGGTGTCCAAAGTACAGATACAGGATATAAAAGGGTGCCCCATCTAAATCTGTAGAGCAAACCCTAAGGACGTTATGTGAATGGAGGAATATAGAGATACTGGAAATGAATGTAAAAGAAGACCATATACATATGAAACTTTCTATACCTCTTAAGATTATCAATATCCAAAGTAATGAGAAGGCTAAAAGGCAAAACAGCAATAAAACTCTTCAAAAGCTTTCCTACTCTCAAGAAGAAACCCTATTGGGGAAACCATTTTTGGAGTCGGGGCTATTGTGTAAGCTCTATAGGTTTGGATGAGAATAAAATAAGAAAATAAGTAAAATATCAAGAAGAGAGAGACCAACAAGAATTTGGCCTCTTTTAGAGGCCCCTTAAAGCCACCCGCTAAGCAGGTGGGTTGTTTGCTCAAGTCTATTTGAAGATTTCTAATAATATGTTCAGAAGAAGGGAAGATTTTTAATTATTTGGCGGATAATTTATATTAAAATTTATTTAGAAATAATAAAATTCATAAATTTAAAAATGAAAGAAAGTTTATCGTTTTTAGTGATTCCTTTACTTGTTACCTGTTAGTTTTTGTGAGAAAAAGTAATTTGAAGAGGAGAATAAGGGAATGCATAAAAAAAAATATAATAAGTTGATTTATTTATTATTAATTATATTACTATTTACATTGCCAATATTTTTTAAAAGTAGCCACTATTTTCTTTTATTGGCCTGTATCATAGGGATTTATATAATTGTTGTTTCAGGCCTAGATATATTAGTAGGTTATTCTGGTCAAGTATCCCTTGGGCATGCTGCTTTTTACGCAATTGGGGCATATGCGTCGGTAATACTTAATGTGCGACTGGGGATAAACGTATGGTTTTCCATTATTCTTGGAGGGGTAATTGCAGTTATAATGGCGGTTTGCATTGCAATTCCTTCTGTTAAACTTGTTCATCATTTTTTGGCTATGCTTACTATAGCTTTTGGTGAAGTTATAAACGCAATTATTGTGAACTGGAGAGGAGTCACAGGGGGTCATACAGGCTTTATGAATATTCCTCCTCCAAAAATTGGTTCTTTAATCTTTGATAATAACTTTTCTTATTTTTATATAGTTTATATCTTTGTTATTATTTTTTTAATTTCTAAACAAAGGATAATACACTCTCGGACTGGTAGAGCATTAAAAGCAATAAGGGAAAGTGAAATAGCAGCTGATGGATTAGGAATTAATTTAAGGCGCTATAAAGTGTTAGCCTTTAGCATAAGTGCTTTTTATGCTGGTTTTGCAGGAGGATTATATGCATATCTTGTTAATTTTATAAGCCCACAAACTTTTACATTAGATCAATCTATAATTTTTTTAACTATGGTATTATTTGGTGGATCAGGCAGTTTTATGGGACCTATTATCGGAAGTATTGTCGTGACTTTAATAATTGAATATTTACAAATAATTTCTTACTATCAAACATTGGTATATGGATTGTTCCTACTTATAATTGTTATGTATTTCCCAAGTGGTATTATAAGTTTATTTTCAACTGAAAAAAATATTTTATTGAGGAGAATGCTAAAGAGGTGAGAATGAAATGTTAGAAGTAAATGATATTAGTTTAAATTTTGATAGTTTATTAGCACTTAATAAAGTTAACTTAAATATATCTGAATCAAAACACATATATGGACTGATAGGACCTAACGGTGCAGGGAAAACCTCCCTTTTTAATATTATAACTGGTGTGTATAAGCAATCAAATGGGGATATAGTTTTTAAGGGTAAAAAATTAAACGGGCTAAGACCCTATCAAATTTGTGGATTAGGCATTGCAAGGACATTTCAAAATATTAATATTTTCAAAAAAATAACAGTTTTAGAAAATGTAATGATTGGTATGCATTGCAGAACAAAATCAAATGTCTTTTCATCATTATTAAATTCTAAAAGAGTCATAGAAGAAGAAAAAAAAGTACGAGAAAAATCATTAGAATTGATAGAATTTATCGGTATTAAAGAAAAGTATAATTATAATGCTGAAGACTTATCATATGGCGAACAACGGTTATTAGAAATCGCACGAGCAATGGCAAGTCGACCTAAATTACTCTTATTAGACGAACCTGCTTCTGGATTAAATTTATCTGAAAAGAATAAGTTAAAATTAAATATAAAAAAAATCACAGAAAGGGGAATTATTGTTTTTATAATAGAACATAATATGAAACTAATAATGGAGATTGCCGATTTAATTTTTGTATTAGATTATGGCAAAAAAATTGCGGAAGGAACTCCAAAAGAAGTTCAAAAAAATCCTAAAGTAATAGAAGCTTATTTAGGAGATGAGATAAATGAGTAAAATACTCGAAGTCAATGATTTAGAATACTATTACGACGAGACTTATGTTATAAAAAAAGTATCATTATTTTTAGAAGAAGGAGAACTTATTACATTAATAGGATCAAATGGAGCAGGTAAAACTACCATTCTCAAGTGTATTTCTGGTTTATTGGGTACAATTAAACATGGGAGCATAATATTTTATGGTAAAAAAATTAATGATTTTCCATCTCACAAGATTGTATCCCTAGGTTTGTGTCAAGTACTGGAAGGAAGACAAATATTTTCACATTTGACAGTGAAAGAAAATCTTATATTAGGAGCTTACCGATCGAAATATAAAAATGAAAAAATTAATGATAATTTAGATAAAATATATTATTATTTTCCAATATTAAAAGAAAGACAAAACCAAACAGGAGGCACTTTAAGTGGTGGTGAACAACAAATGCTAGCTATTGGCAGGGCCTTAATGGGTAACCCCAAAGTTCTTCTTTTGGATGAACCCTCGTTAGGTTTAGCCCCATTAATTGTTAAGGAAATTTATAAAATAATAAAGAAAATAAGAGAAGAAGGGATTTCAGTTTTATTAGTTGAGCAAAATGCGAAAATTGCTCTTAGTGTTGCCGATAGAGGATATGTATTGGAAACAGGCACCATAGTACTTCATGCTAAGGCAGAAAAATTATTAAATAATCAAGATGTTCAAAGAAGCTATCTTGGTCTTTAATATTATTGAGAGTTCAAGTGGAATATTTTTTACTATATTAAAATTAAAAGGGGGGTGATTATGCTCTATATGGTTATTAAGCGTATCAAGAAAATACTTTAGTTTGAAAAAAAGAGTAATAAATAGTTTTTACAATTTTAATCATTAATAGCAAAAATGATTTTAAATTGTAATATGAGTAATAAAATTGAATCGATATTCCGAGGTGTGGAGGGGCAATATGGAAGTTAAAAATATAAAATTACCAGAATTGGGACATATTGGTTTAGTAGTAAATAATGTGGAAAATTATGCTAACCTGTTATCTGATAAATTGGGAATGCATGAATTTGATATATACTATTTTGAGCCAAACATAGCTAGGGTAAAAGGGGAAAAAATTGAATCATTTAAATTGAAAATAGCCATAAGTGAGTTTACCAATAAAGTTAAGATTGAATTAATACAACCTATTATTGATGGAGGCTTTTTTAGTGAATATTTAAAACAAAAAGGGAATGGAATAAATCATTTAGCATTTTATGTACAAGATCTAAAAAAGTGGCGTGAATATTTTTTAGAAAATGGATGTAAAATATTTTATGAAGCCACAGCTCAAGATAAAATTAGAGGTAAACGTCAGGTATTTTATACAAAAATTAATGATCTAAATTATTATTACGAATTTGCTCAATTGTCTCAATAAATATTAATTAAAATAATTAATTATATAGGTCGAGATTACAAAAAACTTTATTGTTTAAGGTACACAATTTAAGGTTTTTTTATTTAGATAAAGGATTTTTTATTAACGAAAAAAGATACATATTGTAAGAAGCATAGGAAATGAAAGGTAACCCCGAAAGGTGTAGTAGATACCCAAGAGCATGCCCGTGGCACTTTAAAACAATTCAACAAGCTTCCCTTGGCCTAAACCCTGGGTCTGTTGCCGTCTTACGTATTCTAATATGCCTTTTTCATCAAGGCCTATGGTAGAGACGAAATAACCTGGTGACCAAACGATGTTCTCTTTCCAGTATACCTTGGACAGCCAGGAAAACTTTTTCCTGAAGTAATTGGCAGTTTGGGCTTTTATTCTACTTATTACTTCGGACCCTTTATATTTGGGTAGTATTATCATCACCATGTGGATATGATCTTTCTGGATATTGTATTCGATGATCTCACAATCGGGTAGACTTCTTATCATTTTGGGGTAAAGTTTTCTTAAGTACTTCCGAGAGGCTAGGATATAGGGTGCGGCGGCGATATTTGGATACCCATACTATATGATATTCGGTGCGATATGCACTATACACTGATAGTCTTATTTCTATAAGTACATTGTAACATATCGCCGCGTCTTAAAATTAAGTGATTTTGAGAGAAAAGCTAAGATCTGTATTAATTTTATGATAAGAAAAGAGTGAATTAAAAAAGTTTTTAATGATATTTTTAATCCCCGCCTGTTAAGTTGGGGATGAAAGCATATTCCCGGTAAATAGAGATAGACGATACCTTGTTAAGGTGCGTAGCATATCTGTAAAATCGTAGGAGAATATTGTTCGAGAGTTCTATATATTTTTCTAATAATGATTAGGAGAAGTGATAAATGTTAAACCAAAAAGAACTAAATCAATTAGAGAAATTTACTACTGAAATTCGCTTAGAAACTTTAAAAGAAATTAAAAACCTGGGTTTTGGCCATATTGGCGGAGCAATGTCAATTGTAGAAACACTTGCTGTGCTGTATGGTAAAGTGATGAAGATTAAACCAAAAGAACCCCAATGGGAAGATAGGGATTGGCTTGTTGTCTCCAAAGGGCATGCAGGGCCAGCAGTATACGCTACCTTAGCATTAAAAGGGTATTTCTCCATGGAAGAATTAATGACCTTAAACAAACCAAAAACAAATCTCCCCAGCCATTGTGACCGAAACAAGACCATAGGGATTGATATGACCACAGGCTCATTGGGTCAGGGAATGTCTACAGCTATTGGTATTGCCTTAGGTAACCGTTTAGATAGAAGGGATAGCTATACTTATCTAATTATAGGTGATGGAGAATGTGATGAAGGCCAGGTTTGGGAGGGCGCTTTGTTTGCTCATCATCATAAACTTGATCATTTAATAACCTTTATTGATGCCAACAAAAAACAATTAGATGGATATACAAAAGATATAAATGATTTGGGGGATATAGCTCAGAAATTTACTTCGTTCGGATGGTATGCTCAGGATGTAAATGGTGCAGATGTGGCAAAAATATATGAAGCAATTGAAAAGGTCAAAGAAGTAAAAGGACAACCTTCGGTCATTATCTTAGATACCATAAAAGGACAAGGGATAAAATTTGTTGAAGAGACTATGGCTAATCATCATATGAGATTTTCAGCTGCGGATCATAAGGCAGCAGAGCAATGTATTATTGAGTTAGAAAATAGATTAAAAGAATATCAAGTCTTGAAGCAAATAAAGAATTAGGGTGATGAAAAAATGACGATTTTGTTAGCAAAGAATAATATCAAAGAAGAGATAGAGATGAGAAATGCTTATTGTCAAACGCTAATCGAACTAGCTAAGAAAAATGATCAAATAGTAGTTCTGGATGCAGATTTAATGAGTTCTATGGGAATGATTCCATTTTTAGAAGCATTTCCAGAGAGGACCTTTAATTGTGGTGTACAGGAAGCAAATATGATAGGTATTGCTGCTGGGCTATCTGCTACCGGTAAAATTCCCTATGCCCATACGTTTGGTCCGTTTGCCACGAGAAGATGTTATGATCAGGTATTTTTATCGGGGGCGTATACCAAATCAAATATAAGAATAATAGGCAGTGATCCCGGGGTTACTGCTGCCTATAATGGTGGCACACACATGCCCTTTGAGGATATGGGGATTATGAGAAATATTCCTGAGATGACTGTATTAGAACCGACAGATTCAATTATGTTAATAGATATAATTAAACAGTTGGCAAAACTTTACGGGATGTTTTATATAAGACTACTCAGAAGTAACGCCGTTAAAATATATAAAGAAGGTACAACATTTAAAATAGGAAAAGCAGTCAAGCTTAAAAAGGGTAAGGATGTTACTATTATTGCCAATGGTATTATGGTTGCCGAAGCTTTACATTCCGCACATATGCTTGAAGAAAAGGGAATATCTACTAGAGTACTAGATATGTTTACTTTAAAACCTATTGATAAGGAAGAGATAATAGCATGTGCTAAAGAAACGGGTGCTATTGTAACTGTAGAAAACCATAACATGATTAATGGATTGGGTTCTGCTGTTGCCGAGGTATTAGCTGAAAATATTCCTACACCCATGGAAAGAGTCGGTGTAAAGGACCTGTTTGGTGAGGTAGGACCAGCTGATTATCTTAAAGAAAGATTTGAACTAACCGCAAACGATATTGTAAGGAAAGTAGAAAAGATATTGAAAAGAAGATAGAAAATAAGAAAAATATAATACAATGATTTGACTATAAAAATCAGAAGTTATTTTGCTAAATTTTTAAATTACAGAATTATTGAAAAATTCGGAAGAGATATTGTTATAGATGATAAATTTAGCTTTTCAAATTCAAATAAATATATATAACACTGAACAAGAAAGATAGGAGTCTAAACATGAAGAAAATTAAACCAAGAGAATCTCTTGAGGGACGTCTAAATAGCTTTTATTATGATAATAATTTTGCTTTCTAAACAAAATGTAATTATCTATAAATAAAGGAAAAAATTATAGAATAAACTTAAAAAACTTATCAGTTGTAGAATTTTAATGAGCAGGCACGGATATAAAAAAAATAGAAAAGGATATAAAGCACCGGTTGAAAATTTTTGAAAAAGAGGAATTTTTAAAACAAGCATGTGACTTTGGACTTGAATATAAAAAAACATAAACAGTTTGTTCTCAACATGTTGTCTGTGCTCTTGAAAAATTATTAGGACTTAATTGCCATGATTTACTAAAGGCTGCTTTCCCATTGCATGTGGGAGTGATAAATATTACATAAGGAGCCTTAAGAGGATTAACCGGAGCAATATTGGTAATTAGTTATTCCTGCGGAAGGAATAAAAAAAATTTGGAAAAAGATTGTTTAATAGAAAGTCATTACCTCTAGTGAAAACTTTTCATTGAATTTATTTAAGAATATAATAGTATTAGGTGTAAGGAAGTTCAGACTAAAATTATGGTGAGTAAGTTTTGATGTATGGAACGAAGAAGAAAAAAGTCTTTTAAGAATGCAGGAGGGCATCAATATAAACGCCCAGCAGTTATTGGTAAAGATTGTGCTTGGACAACTGAGATAATTTGATTTGTATTATAAAAATAAAAAGAGATTTATTTAGTATTAGAATTATTAAAATCAAACTTCAATGCGTTGCTTTTAGCAATGTAATAATACTAAAATAAGTTTCTATTTGCTATTTTGATAAATAAATAGTAACCATAAGAATTTATACTTTAAACAATTATTTAAGGAGGAATAAATTAATGAATTTTAAAAATAGAGTAGCTATTTTGACAGGTGCTGCCAGCGGTATAGGTCGTGAAACAGCAATTCAATTAGCGAAAAAAAATGCAGATGTAATAATTGCTGATTTGAATATCAAAGAAGCTAAGGAGCTAGAAAAATTTTTAAAAGATAATTGTACTGGTAAAATTCAAGCAAAAAAACTTGATGTTAGCAAAATAGGCCAGGTGGATGAATTTATTTCGGAAATTATTACGGATTTTAAAAAAATTGATATTTTGGTTCATTGTGCCGGAATAGCTTATTTTGACGAGGATTTCTTAAACTTAAAAGAAAAAATTTGGGACCATGTAATTAATGTAAACTTAAAAGGTACATTTTTGATTGGACAAAGGACTATGAGGGAGATGAAAAAGAAAAAGTATGGCAGGATCATAAATATTGGTTCAATTGCTGGTGAAATAGGAAGTCTTTTATCTGATGCAAGTTATGCAGCGTCAAAAGGGGGTGTATTTGCTTTAACGAAAACCATGGCAAAATACGGAGCAAAATATAATATTACTGCTAATTGTATATCTCCTGGTCAAATTATTACGAAAATGACAGATATTTGGAATGATGAAGAGAAAAAAAAACTTACTGATAAAATACCTTTAGGGAGGTTCGGAAAACCCGAAGAGGTAGCCTCTGCAATTTTATATTTAGCATCTGATGATGCATCATTTATTACTGGAACAGTTTTAGATGTAAATGGAGGAATATTAATGGCTTAGAGAATTTGTTAAAGGTAAATAAATATTTGTTAATCTTACCAAATCAGATCATTTAAAACTCATCAAATTTAAATAGGTTAATTGATGCGAGAGGAACAATAGTAAGGAGAGATCGCTTTTTTTAACTATATAGAGAAAAGACACAAGGTAACTGTTCAAAGAATAGAAAAATTTATAGATTTATTCTTAAACTTTAATATAGTAATGCTAATTGACTTAATCAGGAGGGTTAATATTGGTTGCAAGGGTTCTATTTCTTCTACTTTTAAAACATATTTTCAATATTTCGCAGTTACTATCTTTTTGTCGATAGCACAATATTGAAATATAATTTATACAATAATTATGGATACTACTAATTGTATAAACAAAAGTTTGTATTTCATTATATTTATCTCTCAGGTTTTCTATTCGGTTGAAATCGCTATAGATTCTGTGGTGAAGGGACCTTGTAAATTACTAAGGACTCTATGATCATTTCTGAACAGAAATATCCAATAACGGTGCGTGTTGCTGTGCACCATAAATATCTGTATCTTCAATATCTCCAGAAGGAACTGGCCGGGGGATTGTAATTTTAATTGCAAATGCCGGTTTGTATTCAAATATTTTAATCTTACTGGTAGGGAGATTATATATTTTAGAAATGCTTTCAGGAGTAATTAAATTTTGTTTTAGAACCATATCTAAATCACTATAATCCTTAAAAATAATATCAAATGTACAATAAAAGGGTCCTGCATTTTTGCTTCTTATAATTTTCGCTATTTCTTTTAATTTCATTTTCTTTCTCTCCTCCTAAATTCCTAAACATTTATAATTTCTATAGGAAAAACCTCATATGGGTCCTTCAATTCTAAAAGGTGATATATATTAAAATTATAAGTTATCCCTGTATGTATTGTGTCAGGACTAAACGGATAGGCAAGATTTCCAGCTGTCGCTAATATCCCTTTATAATGACAATGTAGTAATTTTTGCTTTGCAATTGTACAGGCACTTTTTGATATCTGTGGGGTTTTGCCCACTACATCAACCAGAATAAAGATTTCGTGTGATGTAATTTCTTTTTTAATTTCCAGCTTATTCATTACCCCATTTTTCCCGTATATACGAAATCTTATACTATAGTCCTTGCCATAAACATAATCATCTAAAATACTTTTAACCGTGTTTAAAACTATTTCTACAATATTATCTATTTGACTAATCATTATTGGATCTCTTACTCCAGCCATTGTTAATGACCGATATCCCCCCTTACGAGCTCCTTCAAGTTTTACCATATAAGTTGGTGAAGGTATCCATTTACTTCCCGCGACTTTTGCAATCCTTTCATTGTATTGTTCATAAGAGGACTCAGTCATATCAAGTGTCCCACCAGGTTCTACTTGATAATAAGGGTTTTCTCGTTCATACAAACTATGTTCTGCAATAGATTCCGCAGTGCACTTAAGGTCTGGATTCTGAGATTCAAATAACACAGAATCTTCCCTTAAATAACCCATGATAGCATCTCGGCTTGAAGGTCTAGCACATAGAGAAGCACATTCTATGACTTTAGCCATATGCATGTTTAATCCTCGATCAAATCCTTCCATCATAGGGAGGGCAGCAAATATACTCGTATCACAAGATCTACCAGCTACAACAACCTGAGCCCCTTCTTTTAATGCCTTTATAAAAGGCTCCGGCCCTAGTTGAGCAACGATATGCTCAGTATCATCAATATCACTAGATGATAATGAGGGATTATAAGAACCAACTTTTTCTTCAACTAATGGCGTAATTTTTCCTTCTTTTAATTTCTCTTTTAGATAGTTTTTATCGATCTCGGAATGTATGGCTGCCAATTTAAAATGTAAGCTTTTCTCTCTACCGATTTCTTTGATAATATCTATGACTTTTTGTAATTGAACATCAGTTCCCGCTGTACCGGCTGAGCCCATAAGAACGGGTATTCCCTTTTTTAAACCAGCAGTGATTACTAATTCAAGATCTTTCTTAAGCAAAGTTGTGTCTTTTATATCTCCAGATCCTAAAAAATACGGACCTGAGTCAGTGGATCCCATATCCGAACCAATAAAATCGGGATTTTTTTCTATGCCTCTTTCTAATGAATCTTTGGGGAGACCATAACCTATCATAGCCGTTGCAAGTGCTTTAATTTCCATAACTTTTCACTCCTAACCTTTTTTATAATAAAATACGTTTATATTTATCTTTGGATAAACTTATACTTTAATTTTTTTTAGATTTATTGCTTGGAAAAACTTAAAATTGCTTAGGTCGATTTTTCTCCATTATTTTTTGTATTTGAGGGTTTCCGCAAAGCAAAGGAAAAATAAAATAATACAGTTAATACTAAAAAAACAATACTATCCCATCTAGTAAAAAAAATTAAAATGCTACCATCAGAAAGGTATAGCGAACGCCTAAAATACTCTTCAAGCATAGGTCCAAGGATAAAACCCATAAGCAAAGACACAGTGGGATATTTCTGTTTTCTTAAAATGTAAGCGATGATTCCTATCACCAGGGTCATCAACATTTGAAAAGTAGAATAAGTCGATACATAACCTCCGACAATAGCTACTAGAGCAATACTGCTATACAATATTTTACGGTCAATATATAGAATTTTCATAAAATAAGGACCTAACGACCATAGCGTTAAAGGAAGCAAGACTGAAGCACTGATAAACAAAGCAGCAAACATAGACATCACTAGATTAGCTTGTGTAGTCATTAACCGAGGACCTGGCTGTAGACCATGGATAATAAGGACACCAAGCACTATTGCTGCGGGAGTAGAACCGGGGATACCAAAAGTCAGCATCGGTACCAATGCACCACCACATACAGCATTATTACTTGTTTCGGGAGCAACAATTCCTTTTAAAATACCAGTTCCAAATTTATCTGGATCTTTAGAAGATCTCACCGCTTCACCATATGAAACAAAAGCAGCCATCGAAGAGCCAGCTCCAGGCAGTACACCAATCAAATAACCAATCAATGTGCCTTTAATATAAGCCATTAAGCCAATTTCTTTTAGTTCTTTGATGGAAGGTAAAAAATCTTTTCGTCTAATTTTTTGATTCGGTATTTCTTGGTTAGTCAATTGATATTCACTGTGACTCTTTTCAGACTGGATTAATACTTCACTAATAGCAAAGGTACCAATAATTAATGGCAAAAAATCAATCCCTTCAACCAGAAAATTACTCCCGAAGGTAAAACGGGCGGCTGGTTCCATAACATCTATCCCGATGGTACCAAGCATAATCCCCAAAAAGGTTGTCACGGCTCCCTTAGCAACTGATTTTCTTTCTACTAAGATTACCACTACAAGGGAAAATAAAATCAGAGAAAACTTTCCTGGCGTTTTAACTAGAAAAGCCAGTTTCATGACTAAAGGTGCTGTTAACATTAACAAAATAGTTCCAATAGTTCCCCCTATCATGGAAGCAAAAGCGGCATGACCTAATGCCTTAGCACCCTGCCCTTTTAGCATCATTGGGTAACCATCAACTGCTGTCATTACATTAGAGGCAGCTCCCGGAATATTAATTGTAATTGCGGTTATACTTCCTCCCCAAGCTCCGGCCATCATGATTCCCATACACATTACTAATGCATGAGTAGTAGCCATACCGTAAGTGAGCGGTAAAAGCAAAGCTAGGGCTAATGATGTAGTTAAGCCAGGGACTGCACCAAAAAACGCTCCCAGCAAAAACCCCAAAGAACAAGAAGCAAATACAAGGGGAATAAATAATGTTTGAAATCCCTGTATAATTTCTGTAAAATTTTCCATGTTTAAAACACACCTCCAGCCGGAAGCCTCACTTTGAATATTATCTGGTATAATAAATAAATTAGTAAGACAACGATAAGACTACTAAAAAAGATATTCAATAATTTCTTTTTTTTAAATTCTGTTTTTTCTTCAAGTAAAAACATAAAACTAAAAACGTAAATTATTGATGAGAGGATATAGCCCATTGGTTTAAATATGAGTATATAGATAAAGGTGATAAATATTACAGCGATAGGTCTACTAACTTCCGATAAATGAAATGATGAAGCGCTTTCTTTTCTTATGCTGGTAATTAAAATATAAATCGCTGCTATATAAAATAAAGTCGAAATAATAATAGGGACAAATGTAATTCCAGGCTTACCATTAGTCATAGGTGGAGCTGTATTAATTCCATCTATAAGATAGATAGTATTTACAATAATAAGTATAATTGCAAATAACGATGTAGAATTTACTCTTTTAAGTATATTTTTTTTAACCATTTAAATATCTACCCTCTATATTTAGTTTTCTACCCCCTAAGAAAGGGGGTAGAATTTTTTCTATTCCTTACAAGTATAGAACTGCTGAGCTAGAATTCCCTGTTTAATTAATCGTTTCAAGTAGCTCAAATTCTTCCTTTTGTAACCGCATAGCATAATCAGTTACTTCGTCAATACCCAGCCAAGTCGGAGTAACACCTGTTTTTTTAGCCCAATCTCTAAATTCATCACTGTGATGAGCGTCATAATAGATCTTTTCTAATTTTTTTACAACCTCATCAGGCGTACCTGCTGTAGTTGCTATAATACAAAAGCTTCCACTGATCAAATTATCATAGCCTAATTCCACGAAAGTGCGAATCTCGGGAAAGTTAGAATTTCTCTGAGTCCCCGTTTCAATAAGCCCCCTAACTTCACCCGCCATTGCCAATTCAGCAAAATCACTAACCCCTGACACAACAGCATCTATTTCACCAGACAATAGGGCTTCCTTCAATTCACCTGCACCACCGGAATATGGTATCATTTTAGTTTCTATGCCAGTTGCTTTTTCAATTTTCAATAATCTAATATGCAGTGCACCCCCTTCTCCAGTAACACCCACTGTAATTTTCCCTGGAGCTTTTTTGGCCGCAGCTGAAAACTCTTCCCAATCTTTCCATGGGCTATCTGCCTTTACCACTATACCGCCTGATTCTTCAGTAATTAGGCAAATCATCTTTAATTTGTCAAGAGAATAGTCCTCGATTAACTGTTGATATGGTACACTAACAAGGCCAGCATAACTAACAATGCCAAGAGTATAGCCATCTGGTGCCGCTTTCATTACTTCATATAAACCTGTTCCGCTTAAGGCGCCAGCAATATTTTCCACATAGATATTCACGGGGATTGATTCCTCTGCAATTTTACCAATAACTCTTCCGATAGCGTCTACCCCACCGCCTGCGCTAAAAGGAACAATTGTTCTAATATCACGGGTCGGAAAATTTTGTGCAAAAACGGCAATGGAAAAAACACTCAGAAAAATAACTATAAGCACTAAGCTAACTAGTTTTTTAAATTTCATTAATATTGTTCTCCTTTTTTATTTTTAACAATTTTTAGTCACTAAAATGCAAAATTATTATCTATAGGCCACACCTTCTTTCTGGATATTGGGAATTATACTATATTAAAATTTTACTATTGTCAAACTTTTTTCAAGAATTTACATAACATTCTTGAGGGTTATTTAATTAATCACTACCAATACTATTACATT
>Ga0307378_10005042_pt1 | contig 18534 bp, 31 predicted proteins | sample UN1MG_FD_202238 | JGI IMG/M metagenome (GOLD analysis project Ga0307378, IMG submission 202238) | Soil microbial communities from Risofladan, Vaasa, Finland - UN-1 | ecosystem: Environmental > Terrestrial > Soil > Coastal area > Acid sulfate soil | place: Finland: Risofladan, Vaasa | collected... | reverse complement strand
GTCCAAAAGCAGGTGATTATGGCCGAAATTGCCAAAGACCTTAACAGAGTTACAGACAACAAGATTATCGAGGTATCAGAGAAATTCCTTGACTGGATTTACGCCGAGCCAGAAACCGAATTGGAGAAAGAAGCAGGTGATTTATTAAACGAAGATGCAGATGAACCGTCGCCGGATGATAGTGATTTACCTGCGAATGTTGCCTCTTATTCGCCTCCAGACGATGCTATACCCTTTTGAGGATACTTATGGAATTTCACGGGACAATCCAGAGCGGGATTTTGACTTTACCGCCAGTCCAGAAAGGGCTGCGAGAGAGATTCTTGCATTCTTTGAAGGATGGTTCAAGAGTCAGAGAAACCCTAATCAAAGAAGGCCGACCTAAAACTCACCAGCAGGTTAAATCCCACTTCGGTCTTGTAATCGAAACAATACGCCAAAGATTACACGAAATGGGCGTTGATGTCTGTGGCGTTCCTCCGTGCAAGGAACAAGTCCACGAAATATTAAAGAAGGCTTGCGGTGGTGTAGGTGATATGGGGGAAACTTTGGGACTGTCTGAAATGACGACTGCACAGGCAAGTCAATTCTTTGAGAACTGCCGTGTATGGGCGGCTACGCAGTTAAGTCTGGTAATCCCCGACCCCGACCCGAATTGGCAAGCAAAGGTGAAAAAATGATTGTAATTGCAAGAGATGAAAAGGGTAACAAATGGAATAAAGAAATAACTTTCAGCGAAGGACAATCTGGCATCATAATCTCTTTTGGCTGGCCTTGTGAGTATTATATTGCAGACCTTATGAAAAGATACCCATTTGACAAACCACTTTGTATTGATATGTGCGGGGGAAATCATAAGGGAAGTAATGTAGATATATCAGCCGAAGATATGAACAAGGTTATGGAATTTACAGCAATAAAATGTTGGATGTTTATAAAAAACCCATATCCAAATTGGGATAAAGAAAAAATCGAAAAGGAATAACCCGCAAAGACAAGGATGTTAAAAATGACTACCAGAAATATCCCAGAAATTTACCAAAGAACCTATAACAAGGCGATGTCGGGCAAGAGTCGCAAGGCCGGAATTAAGGCTTTTTGTTTATCTTGTGTCGGCTACTCCCGCAATGAAGTTGCTCTATGCACAGATACAGAATGTCCGCTTCGACCCTATAGACCCTTTAAGCACGTGAAAAAGATAGATGAAACAACCCATATAATTTCTAAAACCCCCCTGTAATCGATGAGTTACGGTCGCAGGAACGATTAAAACGTAAAACGTGAGGAATTATAGGCAAGGATGTTAAATGTTCAAATGTGAAAAGTGTAAAAGGCAAAGCGAACCGAAAGAAAAAGCCCACAAATTAGTTGTCCAAAAGCGGGGGAAAGCATACCCCAATGGTAGCGTTGGCTGGGAAATAGTCAAAGAGATAATCGTATGTGGTAGTTGCGTAGAAAGTAATTGACAAGGAAGTCAAATGGCAGGGCGGCCTAAAAAAGCAAGTAAGGGAAATACTTGGGATAGTTACTCAAGATACATCAGGGTTAGGCGGTGTATCGAAACAACGGGCTTGCCGTTTGTTGGTGTCTGCATTACCTGCGATAGAAGGTTTCACATCGCCGCTTTACAGGCAGGTCATTACCCTGAATTTGCGGGGGGGACTAATATCAAGAAATTCCTAACCAAGTTTGTATTTTTGCAATGCACCTTTTGCAATCTGATAAATCACGGCGAGAAGAAGAAATACGCCAAAAAGATGGTTGAGCTATACGGCCAGGACTATATCGACAAGATTAAAAGATACGCCCACAAGCCAGTTCAGTTGAACTACGAGAGATTGAGAACCGCCTATAACCGCAAGACCAAAGAGCTGTTGTCGAAATATGGTTACGACAATTGGGAACAGATGTTGGGTATGAATAAGGGCTGAAAGGAGACAAGAAAATGGCAAAGGTTGTAATCGAAAATGAGGCAAGAATTAGAATTAAGATAGCTGGTTATGAACTTGAGGTTCAAGGCCCAAAACTGTGGGCGGAAAAGATGATTGCCAATTTTGTGAGACGAGCCAAAAAGCAATTAAAAAGGAAATAAGAAAATGATTCGATTCGCTTCTGGTCTGTCTGACACAACTATAAAAAATCGTATTGAACAATTAAAAAAAAATACTAATCCTAAAGCAATACAGGAAAGAGAATTGCTATTAACTGAACAAGAACATAGAAAGAAATTGCCAACCAAAAAGCCGAAGAAAATTAAATATCCCTGCACAAAATGCACTGCACCTTTGGACTGTTGTCATCAATGTAACAAATTTTCTCGATGGCAGAAATTGCCAAGAAAAATGAGAGATTATACTAAATGATTAAAACCTTATCCGACATTACCGACTGGCAGCAGGCGATAGGGCAAGTGGTCTGTTGTGATTGCCTTGACCTTATGAAACTTATTCCTGACAAGGCGGTGGATTTGGTGCTGACTGACCCGCCGTATAAAGTAAGCCAAAAATATGGTGGTGGTGTTGATGCAGATAATCTTATTGCCGTAAGCAGTATCTTAAAAGTATTGCCAGAAATATCAAGAACATTAAAGGATGATAGATTTGCTGCGATTTTTTATGATAATCGTATCTTACCTTTTCTGTTTGAAGCAACAAAAGGAACAAGATTGACATATCGCAAACAAATTTTTCTTTACCGAAGATGGGGCATAGCAAATCGTTGGGTTGGATGGATGCAAACTACTGACCCAATATGTATTTTTGTTAATGGATTTGATAAACCATTTGCTCCGAAAATAAAAGGAAAGGTAAAGCACGATTTTTATACTAAAGCAAGCCCAGAAAAAGAAAATTGCGGACATCCTGCACAGAAACCACTTGAGATTACTACCGATTTAATAACGTGGTTATCTAATAAAAATGAAATTATTTTAGATTGCTTTGCTGGTTCTTTCACCACCGCCCTCGCCGCCGAACAGCTTGGTCGAAGGTGGATTGCGTGCGATATATCGGAGAAGTATTGCGAGATAGGCGAGAAGCGTCTGGCAAAAGAGCGAAGCCAGGGCAAGTTTGAATTTGTAGGGATGTAATGAGACATCTTGACTTATTCACAGGCATAGGCGGTTTCGCTTTGGCTGCCCAAAATGTGTGGGAAAAGGATTATGAACCTGTTGCTTTTTGTGAGATTGACAAGTTCTGCCAAAAGGTTTTGGGAAAACATTGGCCTGATGTGGAAATAATAAATGATGTCAAGGATATTCGAGAAAATCAATGGGGCGAAATAGACCTTCTAACTGGCGGTTTTCCTTGTCAAGACCTGTCTATTGTAGGGGGCAGAAATGGACTTGATGGAAAACAAAGTGGGCTGTGGTTTGAAATGGCCAGAGTTATTAAGATGGTTAAACCGAAATGGGTTATCATCGAAAATGTTCCTGGATTACTATCTTCCTGTAATGGTAGAGATATGGCCGAAATCCTTAAAGAACTTTGCGAAATCGGGTATTGCGTGGCTTGGCGAGTGCTTAACGCTCAATACTTCGGAGTGGCTCAAAGACGTAAAAGAGTGTTTATTGTCGGAAGTTTTGGAAACACAAATTCCGTCAAAGTATTATTTGACAGCAAAAGCCGTAAAAGGAATGATAAGACGAAGCAAAAAATGGGGCAGAGGGGGTTATGTATTTCTACAAGAGACGGTGAACGGAACGACCCCACGAATGAAACTCTTATCGCTTCAACAATTAGAAGTAATGACCACGATACGGCAGGAAATACAAAGCCCAACAATATCATTGCGGGAACAATTACAGCAAAATCCTACGGAGAAAAAGGGTGGCCTCTTTCAAATGAATGGAACACAATCGTTGCCCAAACAATCGGAAGCACAACAAGAGGAAATTCTTCCTTTGTATGGCAAGACACTCATATTGCGGAAATTAACCCCAAAAGAAAAAGAACGACTGATGGGATTTCCCGAAAATTGGACAATGTTAGAGGGCGAGCCCTCGGCAATGCCATAGTGCCACAATGTGCGATGGTGATTATGGAAGGAATAAAGGAAATAGAGCGTAGCCAGGGAAAGTTTGAATTTGTGGGGAAGCCATAATGGAACAAGTCCATATTAAAAATTTAGAAAAATACCACCCCGGATATAAAGACCGAGACCTTATTTGGTGCAAGGTATATTTCAAGATGGTCAACGCCGACCCAGAGTTTGAAATGATGCCCGAAATCGACAAGTGGCGGTTCATAGCTTTTATAATTTTAGAGCTTCAAACTAAACAACCCGTTCCTCTCGACCCTCAATATCTCACCCGCAAGGGGTTTAATCTCAAGAGCCGACCTATCTCCTTGACAATACAAATGTTACATAACTTTGTGGAAGTATGTAACGCCGGCGTAACACAGATTAGAGAAGAGAAGAGTAGAGAAGAGAAGAAAAGAGTAGAGGAAAGTAACAAGGAAAAATATCTTGAATTTGTTTTTCTCTCAACAACGGAATACTCCAAGTTGGTCGAAAAATTTGGGAAACCTCGAACCGATGAACTTATCAAAGATTTGAATTTGGGTATCGGCTCAAAAGGGTATAAATACAAATCTCACTATTATACAATCTTGTCGTGGGAAAGGAAAAACGATGGACAAAAACCCCCCGCAAAAACTCGGCGAAGTCTTGCAGCCAGCAGCGACGTTCAGTCTGCTTACGGCGATGAAATCCAAGCCGGTGAAGTGTCCGCAGTGCCAAAGGGTCAAACCGCCGACCCTGTTTAATGTTTGCAATCAGTGTTGGCGCAGGCAATCTTTGGCGGTTATACCCGAAGATGAGCGGGAATTTGCGATATTGCAAATAATACCCCCGCTTTTCAGAAATGCCCGGATTGAACACTTGCCAATGAAATTGCAGGAACGCCTAAAAGGACTGCCCGAAAACAGGGGTATGCTTCTTTGGGGTGGCGCTGGGGTCGGGAAAAGTTATACGCTTTGTGCGTTGGTGAGGGAATTTATATTGCAGGGTTATACGGTAGCCAGGACTGGCTATGAAATGCTTTGTCTGCGATTGCGGGATAGTTTCAAAGCCAAGTCGCCTAATACGGAATTGTCTTTGATAATACCGTATCTGACAGTGGATAAGTTGATAATCGAGGACGTTGGCACGACGAAATCCGAAGGAAATATCGAATCTGATTTTAGCGTGCGAACTTTATTGGTGCTTATCGACTATCGGCTTGAAAACGAACTGCCAACCTTTATCACAACGAACAGGCCAGTAGAGGAGCTGGCAAAGACTTTTGACGCTCGAATATCAAGCCGGTTATTGCAGGCGTGTGACATTATTAAATTATCTGGACGAGACCGAAGGGAAATAGACAAATACAGGCCGGAGATAAAAGATAAATTATGAAAGATTATTCATTATTTCGATTGAAATGCAAGTGTTCAGGAAGAATGAAAAGAAAGGGAAAATTAGTAAGAATTTATAAAAAAATAACAATTCATAAATGCCCTAACTGCCATAAAATTTATGAGATAAAAGTCAAAGTTGACAATGGGAAAACCTGAAGAAATCCAATTAAACGATGGTGATGTTCTGACTTTCAAGATAGGGGATTGGTTTAATTTTACTTGTTGTGATTGCGGTCTGACTCACAAGATACAAACAGGGGCGATTGAGGAAGAGAACAGGATAACTCTTAAATTTACGAGGGTCAATAGAATAACAACTTTAGAGCGCCAAACTCTTGGCGGAGTAAAAGTCATAATTGAAAGTGTGAAAGGAAATAAGGAGTAACAATGGACGAGAAAATAAAAGAACTGCTGGCCGTGCTGAATATGCCAGAGGATGTAGTTGAGAATTATCTACTTGAAACAGGACAAATGGATTCTGTTGAGTCTCTTGCCGACCTCGCTTTCAGGTTGAGAGATGAAGTAAAATCATTAGAGCATTATCCACAGTTTCAAGCACGTTTAAAAGTTTATAATTACGTAAGAAGAAATGTCCCTCAAAGATGTGATATTAACCATATTGACGAGCATTGGTGGGCAATGGAGGCCAAACCTATCTACTGGATTATCGCCGCCTTGATAGCCAAAAGTTTAGGAGTAACAAAATGACTGACAAAAACATAGAAAAGATGAGAGATATGCTCAGAGAAATCAAGCGACACGCTGGTCTTATTATCAACAATATTGTATTTACTGCTTGTGAGGCAACTAATATACAAACTCTTGCCAGCGAAGCCCTTGCCCTGCTCGCCGAAGAAACGCCACCGAAAGAGCCAACAATCAACGAACCGATAAAGGTAGGTATAGGATTGCTTGTTCCTGCTTGCCAGTCGAAAGAGGAGGAATTTACAAAAAGACTTAAATGGCAAACTGATGAGATGTTAAAGAAATTGCCAGAAATTAACACAGCCTATTGGAGCGATAAGGAAAAGCAATACTTCAAAGAGTTTATAACAACTTTAAGTAAATGGCTTTATGAAGCCTGCACCCTTATCGACCGCCTGGCGGCAGAGAATAATGGTTATAAAAAAGCACTTTTAGATACTACGAAAATACACATACAGATAAGTGAGTTTAATCAGTTGCAGGCCGACATTGCCACCGCCAACGAGAAGATTGAAAAGAGGGATAAGGCGGTAAGATATAATTCTGTTTATTGGAATAACAGAAGAGATGAAACAATCGATAGAGAATGTAAATGTAATGAACTTGATATTGGATGTTGTGCCCGCTGTTATATTATTGGAAGTATTGCAGAAAATAATCTACGTAACCAAGAAATTCTCGGCTCTGACTTTGAGCAGATTGTGGGGAAAGAATGAACCAAAGCAATGACCAGGATGTTCGGAAGGCGTTCAGGACATTGCATACGTTTATTAATCGGAACGGCGTTTTATCGAAAACGGTTAAGAAAAACTATGACAACACACTTTTTAAGCTCGAAACGGAAATGATGCTGAGGGTAGCTGGCGAATATGAATTATTATTACGATTCCAGCGGGGGAAAATATCCGATGATTAAGACGTGCCCTTTCAAAACTTATTTTATTATCACAGAGAATTTTCTACAACATATTTGGCAACATTCTCGTTGATACACTGCGTCAGAGGACAATAGGCCGCCTTCTTCATATTCGCTTATATTATATTTCCCACATAACGATTGTCGGCTAATAAAGTAATGAGCTTTTTTTGACCTATAAGGCCAAGCCCATCCTTTTGTCAAAACTTCGAGTAGATTTATCATTTTTTACCCTTTCAAATAAACCCTCGAAGTGCTTTTGCAGCTACGGCTTAAACCGCTTCAAGGGTAAATAGCGGGTTTGCTATTGTTTAATTGTTAGTGGTTTATCGTGGGTTTTTTGCATAAAAGCGTTTCAAGGCTTCAATGTCCCAATTTTCTGTGGTTGCAAGTCGCTGTAAAGCTACATTGCAATCCCATACTTCTCCAGTTTTCCACAACCGTTTTGCCTCATCTAAAGAGACAATCTGGTTTTTCTCGTTGGTGATAACATAAGATTTGTCTGCTACTGATAGATGTAGAATTGTTTTGCTCATAGCTAAACCCGCCTTTCTGCAAACCCGCTATATAAGTTTTGCTGATTTTTTTCTATTTTCTTTTGCCCATAAAGGTTGTAAATTCGATAAAGCCCAACATTTCTTAAAATCAGAATGTTGCGGGCTGTTATAATTAAAAGAAGCAATCGGTTTTATATGGTCAATTTCCCATTCGCCATAATTACCCCACAACATTCCCTTTTGGAATTGATTTTCAAGATGTTGTTTTAATTCTTCTATAGTAAAATCTAACAAAGAAAATGTAGGAAGAGATTTTCCATTTTTTCTTAAACTATATCTAATCCCGCTACGAACCACATAAGATAATCGTGTTTTAATATCTTTGATTCGCTTACGATAGCTCTTTTTTTGTGCTGCTTGCATTTTATCTGGGTTTTTATTCTGCCAAAGTTTGTTAGGATTATTTTTGCGATATAGAGCAATTTTTTCACTATTAAGTTTACACCATTTTCGCAAATATTTTTGAGTTGATGGTCTTTTTGATTTACTTTTATTTTCACAGGGCTTGCAATAAGTTTGCAAACCATCTCTTTGGTGTGTATTTTTGCGGAATTCGGTTATAGATTTTGTTGTTTTGCATTTACTACAAAATTTAATATAACAAACCCCTGCAATCCCAGAGTTACTTTTGCGTGACTGCGCAGAATGTGCCTCCAAAACTACAGGGGTTCGTTCAATGCTAATGCTTTGGATTGTGCAGTCACGCTTCATAGTATTTTTCCTTACTTTATCTATCGGAAAGTATAACATATAACTTGAAAATGTCAATAGCACTATCTTGCTTATTTTTAATGCTGTTTTGTAACCTGTTGAAATTGCAAGGGTTATAAATGATTTACAAGCTGAAAATTCCCAAAAATAAATAAATATAAGTAAGATTCCCAAAAAAATCCTGAAAATCGTGTAAAAACGTCAACATCCGCGGGTATTATGGAGGGGTAAGTATTTTAGGAAAGACTATGGATGGTCTTAGCGTAAGGCAATGGAGAGCTTTTGGGCTGGTGTATCAAGACGGTCTGACTTACGAGCAGGCCGGTGAAATTATGCAAATCAGCCAAAGTGCTGTTGCTCATCTTATTAAAAGAATCCGTAGAAAATATCCTGATTGTGTGCCAGTTGTATCTCATCCTAAAATGCTTAGATACGAAGGCTGGATGGATGAGTTTGTCAAGGAGAAATTCTAATCCACTCGAAAAGCGGTAAGCCAAAGCAGATAAATAAATGGTGCAATAAAATGTTATGATAAATGATAAACCTAAACTGTGTGTTTGCAAATACTTAAATAAATTATACGCTTAAAAATGATAAAGAAACGAAAAACCACAGATGCCATTGAAACCTTGCGGGCTGTAAGGTCGGGTAATTATTAAGCTATGAAACACCCAAAAACCTGTAAAGACTGTAAACCTTCATTCACACCAGCGTTTGTAAAAACAGTGGACGATAAACCCTTATCGGTCAACAAACTAAAAAAGCTATGCTGCTGGCTGAATGAGCCGGAACAGATAAGCAGCCGGCATAATATTAAGGAGCCAAACTAATGACAGTAAGAAAGAAAATAAAAGACAAAAAGAGCAAGTTTGACCCGCCTAAAACAATAATGCCGGTTGAACAGTCAATAACACTAATGCAGCTAGTAATACCTAAAAATGAGCCAAAAACAAACAAAAAAAGCAAAAAGAAATAAACTGACAGGCAAGCAGCGGCTATTTGTTGAGTATTACTGCTCTAATAGCTTTAATGGCGTAGATGCAGCAAGAAAAGCTAGTTATGGCGATGAAAATAGCTCTGATAATTACTATGCACGGATAGCTTCTGAAAATGTAAGGAAGTGTAATATAAAGGCTGCTATTGATAAGAAAATGGCTAAAACGGCCGCAAAGTGCGAAATAACACGAGAAACACAGCTAAAAGACTTAGAGAAAGTCAAGACGTTTGCTGTGTTGGCAGATAATCCCTCTGCTTTTGTTTCTGCTGTTCGTGAACAGAACGAGATGTTGGGCTTTCATCGTGAACTTGCCCCGAATGCTGAAAAGGAGTCTAAACGTCTTGCCCGTATGGATTTAGAGAAGCGTAGATTTGCTGAAAAGCAGGCTGAAGAGCGGCTGGACGAGGTATCTGTAGAGCAGGGCGATGCCGTTATCAAGAGTATAATGGCAGAAGGTAAAACGGTGCGAATGGACAAACTTGAGGATGTAATGGCCAAAGCTGAACTATTTAAGGAACAAGGCATTAAACGCAATCCTGATGCATTGTAGGGGTATAGATGTATAAAGACAAGGCAAAGCAGAGAGAGGCCAATAAGGCGGCTAAACAGCGATTTAAGCTGAAACAGGCCAAAAAGAACGCACCAGCATTGCGCAGGATGGACGAACTCGGTGCCGAGGGTATTCCAGTAGAGGGTATTCCAGTAGGGGGTATTCCGCAGGGTATTCCGTTGGGTATTCCAAAGGGTATTCCTAAGGACGATAAGGTAATTATACCTGTTGGCCCAGGTCCCGTTATAGATAATATGCCTGAACTGCCTGCCAACTTTGGCCAGCCCGACTGCGCTTGCCTACACTGCAGGTCTAACAAGACATGCGGCAGGTCTCCCAGTGTGGAGACTATAAAAGCAGCGGGTCTAACAAGTGACAGGTCTAACACAGGGTCTAACAAAACAGAAGGGTCTAACGGCCAACCCATAACACCTATTAGACCTGAACAGTTACGAGACCAAACTCTTATGGATTACCTAAAGCACACACCACTTGAACAACTTGAGAAGGAAGGTCGATTGTTCATACCCAACTGGCGGAGGCTACAGGGGTGACCAAGCAGCGGCAGACAAGCCAGCGAGGATTCAATGAATAAGCATTCTTTTTCCAGACGACCCCCCACCCATCGGAAGGGCTCGGAAGGCGTGAAAATAGAACCTGTTGGATGAATGTATAGTCAAGTTGGTCAGCGGTCGGTTGGTAATGTTGAACAGTGTTGTTTTTAAGGGACGCCTTAATCGGGAAGCAACAGCTTTGGTCGAAACAAAGTCCAATGACCGAGACTGCCAACTTGATTAGAAATTATAGATACGATGGATAAGCGTGCAAGGCAAAAATACATTATCGCCAGAAACAAAGCAAGAGTTAGGTTATGCAAGGAGTGTGGCAGGGATTGTTTTTTATCTCAAAGGGATTCTCGATTAAGTCCCAAAGAATTACCTGTTGTGGTAGACATTTCCTGTGATTATTACAAGGTTGTTGCCTAATGGATAAAGATATAAAGCGAAATCAGGATGGTTCGATAGATTTTCATTCTACGATTTGGTCTCGTATAATAACTTGTGACAGGGTGAGACAGGAGTTATTTGATATTATTGATGGTAAGTCTCATCTTTTACCTGATTTTACATTAGAGAACCACTTAATAGGATTGTTACCTGATGGATGTTGATATGGAGAACCTAACTCTTAAATTTTACCTATTTTAACATTATGGCCAAAATATCGGTTAATTACAAAATAGGGGCTAAAGTTGTTCATAAGGGTGGTGGGGATTATATAGTAACTGCTATCCACATTAGAGGCAGGGGTAGAAGTTACGAATGTTCTTATGTGAATAACGATGGTAATCCTACAAATGTAGTTTGTGAGGAATGTGAAATAGAATCGGCCAATACAAATAAGCCTTTAGGGTTTCGTAAGTAATGGGTGGCATACACAGATTAAAGAAGCAGATGGCTGGCGGTCAGGCATCTATGATGATGGCTGACACTGGTATAAAGTTTAACGGTCATAAGGTTTTGATAGCCATAGGCAGTTTGAACGAGTCTGGATTGGCGAAGAAGTTTGCCGGTTACATTGGATTTATATCACACAGGGCTAATCAGGTGAATATGGGGGATATGCTGGAGGCGCAGGTGAAGTTTAGGGAAGGGATATTGAACTAATTATAATTTTTAATTTATAGGGCGGGTTCGCCGTAGTTCGACGGAGCGAAGGCGACGCAAGAGTAGATTGAGCCGTGTGGGGCCACACCTTCACACGGCTTTTTTTATTGCCCGCTAACATTTATGGAAGTAATGCCTGAAGAATCTGCTGCTGTTAGTGCTCCTTATTGGGCGTTTCTGAACGACCTGAAGATAGACGGTCGGCCTTTTGACGTTGAGGGCAGGAAATACCAGTTGGAGATAATGAGTCCGAAGACTTTTGACGGCAAGGTGAAGACTAATGAGGTCATACGGAAGGGTTCGCAGATAGGGATTACCATCGGCAAGGTCATTGAGATTGTTCACGGTGCAATTCATCACATATATCCGCAGGGCATTATTTATTATTTTCCGTCTGGCAAGGCGGTGGAGCATTTCTCTAAAACCCGTTTCAAGCCGTTTTTGGATGATAATGAGGACATTAAGAAATACGTTAATGACGTCAATGCCGTTGCCATCAGGCGGATAGCCGGTATTAACGTCAATTTCTTCGGCTGTTCTGCGACCACTATTATCGGTGGCGAGGCGAAGGACTCGATTTCTGTTCGTTCCACACCTGCCGACTGGGTATTACTGGATGAGCGGGATTTGTTCGATGATGATATGGCCAGACAGGTCAATCAGAGGCTTGGTAATTCAAAGATAGGCCGCAGGACTGATATAGGAACTCCCAAACTTCCCGATGACGGTATAGACCTTCTCTACAAGAAATCAGATATGAGACGCTGGCAGATTAAATGCTGTCATTGTGGAAAATATACCTGTCTGGAGACGGAGTTTCCGAAGAGTATTGCCGTCGATAGTGATGGTATTGGTTATCCCTGCTGTATTCATTGTGGGAAATTGATTTTACGGTCTGGCGGGAAATGGATACCGGACTATCCCGAAAGGGAAGTTGTTGGCTACTGGCCTTCACAGTTATTGAATCCCAACAGGAATCTGGCCCAGGTTCTTCGTCAGTTCGAGAATCCTGAAGCCTACGATTTGGATTTGGCCGAGTGTTACAGGACGATTCTCGGTTTGCCTTATGTTTCTTCTGAGGACAGGTTGTCCGAGAGTGATGTTTACGCTTGTTGCTGCGGCGACCAGATGGCCTATTCTCATCCAGGCCCTTGTGCTATGGGCGTTGACGTTGGCAAGACTTTACACGCCGTTATAGGTCACAGAATTGGCAGGGATAGATACAAGCTGGTCAAGATGGCGAGATTGCCGGACTGGGGCGCATTGCACGATTTGGCGGCGAGGTTCAATGTTAAATCAGAGGTTGACGATGCTCTTCCTGAATTGCATAAAGCCCGCGAGCATCAGAAGTCTGAAAACCACGCAGTTTATTTGTGTTATTACTCTGAACACCTGAAGACTTTTGATATGTGGAGTGAAGATAAGATTATCAAAGTCAATAGAACAGAGATTTTCGACGTCACACACCGCATAACTACTTCTCCGGGTGCTTTGATGATACCAAGAGTTTGTGAAGAGGTCAAAGTATTCGCTCATCAGATGATTATGGCTGCGAAGGTTCTCGAAGAGGACAAAAGGGGCGGTGGCAAGATTTATCGTTACCGTAAAATCGGTGATGATGAAGACCATTATAGGAACGCATTGAATTATTTTTATCTGGCCTGCAAGAAGGTCGGTGTCCCCGAATCGGAATCCAAACGGTCAAGGGTTCTTATGCAAGATATGAGCTATAAACTATGAAAATTAAAATAAGTTTGTTACTGGTTTTGGTTTTAAGTTCTGTTGCTTATCCATACGGAAGTCGAAATCGCTACGGAGATGTTACGGGAACAGGTGCGACAACAAGTAAGGTTACGATATCGAGAATTGCCGGTTTTCAGACCGATGAGACGTGGACTGTCGGTGCTGGGGCGGGGGTAACTTTAACACCCGATACAACTCCTGCAAATGTCAAGTATGGAACTCAGTCATTAAAAGTTTATGTTCCATCGGGGGTTGATGCGATTGTGCAATGTACATTACCTACTCCGATTACAGTTAGGGGTGGTATTGGTTTTTGGGTAAAAACAGATAATGCTTCGGCGGTTACAAATGTAAATGTAAGATGTTATGAAGCATCCGGCGCACGTCATCAATTAACAAATATGGTTTATGAGGCAGGATTACCATCTATTATAATGAAGTTACAGGACAATATCTGGAATTTCGTTTGGTTGCCAAAAGCAGGTTATCCCCAGGGGGACGCTCCCTGGATAAAGGTTGGCACGCCTACTAATTGGGGAACTACCGCAAATCCAACTTATGACATTACGAAAATTGCATTTGAGATTGTTGTAACGGGTAATACTAATGTATGGTTTGGAGACCTTTTAGCACAAGACGCTTCAAAGGCTGGAATTGTGCTTGGTTTTGATGATGAATATGCGTCTGTATATACGGTCGCATATCCAGCAATGAAAGAAAGAGGATGGAAAGGTGTGCTTTGGGTCGCGGGGGTAAATGTTGGAGGAGTTGGTTTTATGACTGCTGCCCAAATACAGGAGCTTTATAACGCTGGTTGGGACATATGTTCGCATTCGTACGCTCATACTGTTTCAATCAATAGCACCCCTTTAGCTGGGATTGAAGCAGATATGATTACAGAAATAGGATTTTTGAAAAATAACGGTTGGTATCGTGGATTTCAATTTCACGGATGGCCGGGCAATAGTGGTTTGTCACTTCCTGGCGATGATGGGGAAAGCATAGGTGATGTGGCAAAAGAGTATTTCTTAGGATGTAGAGCGCTTAGTGAATTTACATTACCTGCCAATATGGATGGTGTCTATACTTATTGGCACGACCAGCAGTGGAGTCTGTGGATACCACCAAACTGGCACAACCTGGCATATTACGGATACAGTGGAACTGATTTTACGACTGCGATGCAAGGTTTTGTTGATTTGACCATTAGTATGCGAGGAGTTCTTAATACTCATACGCACAGGATTCTCGCCGGAACACCGGGAACAGGTAATGTTAGCATAGATTTTTTTAATGCTATGATTGCCTATCTTGATACAGAAGTTGCAGCGGGTAATATTGAAGTAATCACTATGTCAGATTGGTATGGGCTTAATCAGCAAGAAGGAAGAAGAGCAAGATACGAATAGAAACTGAATACGTTAGGTGAAATAAGAAAAGGAGAATACAAATGAAAAAGTATTTATTGATTTTAGGGATTGTTGCGGTTTTGTGCATAGCTGCAACTAAACTGGGCGAAGCACTCATAACCAATCAATTTGAGTGGGTTGTCGTTGAGTCCTGTACAAGTTCAGGAACAGAACCGACCGATTTAGCAGTGGGTGAGCGCACTTATAAAACTGTAGTTGCGGCCATAGCTGCTGCCGCCAGCGGGGATGACGAAATCGAGATTTTCCGAATCCCGCAGTATTATAACGGTGGGATATTTGAATGTATTGGTATCTCTGACAATAATTCTGTTACGCATCAGATTTATCTCGGCACTCTCGGTAATAATGATGACTGCGAGATTGTAAAGGCAGGACAACTTGCTTGGACGATAGGAACGCAAGTATCTACTACAAGTACTTATGAATTAGCTGATGCTGTTACGGCAACTGCTTATTGCTGGACGAGTTCGTGGAGTTCGTCAACTCCTGGCAGCGAACTTGTTGCTCAGGCAAGAATAGATTTTATGGGTGCAGATATTCTTGTTGTCGTTACAACCACCTCTGCCTGCGATAGCAAACTATTATTGAAAGGATATTAAAGTGCTTTTCTTTATAAAAGGAAGTTTTCGATTTTTCGGCGGACGACCGAAAATAGCAAAACCACCAGAACCCGAACCGATACCCGTTCCACCGCCAGCACCTATGCCAGTTGAGGCAGAGGAGATGGGAGAAGCCAAGAAGGGAGTAAGGAGACGTGCCAAGAAGTCGGCGGGAAGGACTTCTACGATTCTTGCAGGAAGAATGATGGCGGAAAGAAGCAATGGCATTTTAAGTGATACTCTTGGTCAAAACTATGGAAGCTGAAGAAATCATACAGCGGATGGAAAGGTTCGAGTCCGACCGGACAAACTTTGATAATCAATGGCAGAATTGTGCCGATTACGGTATGCCTAATGCGAACCAGATAGTAACAAAACGCTCACCTGGTGAATCGAAACCTGATTTGTTTGATACGACTGCGGAGGATTCCAATATCCAACTCGCTGCCGGACTTTATTCTTATATGTTTCCAACTGACAGTAAGGCATTCGTATTAAAAACAGATGATGTAGAACTTGCTGATATTGATGATGTTACACAATGGTTTGAGAAGACTACGAAGATAATCCACGAACATCTTATTAACAGTAATTTCCGTCAGGCATTTTTTGAGTTTCTGAAATCTCTCGGTTGTTTCGGACCTGCGTGTCTCTATGAAGAAAAGGGTAAGAAATCTCCGATTACTTTTGTGTGCTTTCATATAGCGGGCATATATGTGGCCTACAATTCCAATGGCGAAATAGATACCATTTTCAGACCTTTTGAATACACCGCAAGGCAGGCGGTTCAGGAGTTTGAAGATTATAAAGACGACATTGGCGAGAAAGTTCTTGCGGCGGCCAATGATACCAAGAAGAAAGAAGACAAGTTCAGGTTCATTCACGCCGTTATGCCAAGAGAAGATGCCGACCCCGACAAGGACGACCCAAAAAGTATGCTTTGGGCAAGCTCTTGGGTCAATCGAGATGAGAAGAATTTGATTTATGAAAGTGGTTACCCCGAAATGCCATATCAGGTATCTATGTTCGACAAAGACCCACTGGAGGATTACGGGCGTTCACCGATGATGAAGTCCCTGCCTGATATAAAAATGGTCAATGCTATGCAGAAGGCGAGAATTAAAGGTTGGGAAAAACAGGTTGACCCACCTGCTCTCTTGCCCGATGACGGTTCGGTATGGCCTTTGGCTACCAAACCAGGTGGAGTGATTTATTATCGACCGGGGGGCGACAAACCAGAATGGTTTGAGTTCAAGGGCGACCTTCGAGAGATGGAAAAGGCTATCCTTTCCGTCCAGCAGAAAATTCAAAAAGGGTTCTTTCTCGATATGTTCGACCCACTTGTTGACCGCCAGAATATGACTGCCACGGAGGTTATGGCAAGAGTAGAACAGAAGATGAGATTCCTGACCCCAATTATAGGCCGACTCCAAAGTGAACTATTCAACCCGATGATTCACAGGATAATCGGGATACTCGGAAGGCAGGGATTACTTCCGCCCGTGCCCGCCCAACTTGTAGATAAGAATTATTCGATTATGTATCTCGGAAGACTGGCTTTGGCTATGAGGACTCTCGAAACCGAGGGGCTTGCGAAGACTTTAGTTGAATGGACGCCGATGGCTGAGGTAAACAGCACTTGGCTCGACAATCTTGATGTAGATGTTTCCTTTAGGGATTCAGCGAGAAATAACGGTATGCCCGCAACGTGGCTCAAAGATGTCAAGAAAAGAGACGCAGAAAGAATTGCGAGGGCAGAACAAGCACAGCAACAAGCATTACTTGAACAAGTTCCTGAATTGAGTAAGGCGGCCAAGAATTTGAGCAAACCAATAGAAAAAGGTTCACCGTTGGAGGCGATAACAAATGCCGCTTAATGAAGATGAAAAAAAAGAGGTCGAAAGAAGAGTTCATCGCTCCGCCGATTTCCAGAGAGTTTTTAGTGAACCTGATGGAGAGAGAGTCCTTTCCGAATTGGACAAATTTTGCGGCTTTAAGGATGACACCTTCAAACCCGACCCATACGTTAGTGCCTATAACGCAGGCAGAAGGTCAGTAGCTATATTCATTCATAATGTCATAGAACAGGATATTGAGAAGGCAAAGGAGGCATTAAAAAATGCCAGCAGTCAAGAAAGGTGAAAGCCGGAATGCTTATGTTAGTCGGTGCGTTCCTTACTGTATGAAAAAGGAAGGACTTTCTCAGAAAGCCGCAGTAGGGAAATGCGAAGGTATGTATACATATAAGAAAAAGAAACATTAACTGAAAGGAACAAAAATGGAGACTGACCCTGCTAACCCGCCGAGTGGTAATCCACCGGCAGCCCAGTCAACTCAGCCACCAGCACCAGCGAGTATTGTAAACCCCGATGGCACTTTTGCAGAGAACTGGACGAACAATTTGGGAGATGAGTTAAAAAGTGAAGTGCCGACACTATCGAGGTTCAAAAATGTAAAAGATTTATCGAAGTCTTATATTGATGCTCGCAAAAAACTCGGCAGAAACCCTGAAGATTTGATTGTGATTCCGAAAGACGATTCGTCCGATGAGGTAAAAGCCGCTTTCTACAAAGCAAGGGGATGGCCTGATAGTCCAGACAAATACGAATACGAATTGTCTAAAGAAATGAAGGAAAGACTTGGTAGTGATGTTGACCCTAAATTGATGACGGATGTCAGGAAATTCGCTCACGAAAAACTTCACCTGAACCAGTCTGAATTTAAGGAAATGCTTGACTACTATCATAACTTTATGGCTGGTCAGGCGGACAAAGGCAATGGAGAACTTGACGAATTTGTTGAGCAGAGACGTCTTGATGGTGTCGTTATACTGAAGAAAGAGTTCGGTGTAGGACTTAATGAAAGAACTTTACGGGCAGAAGGTCTGATGGATAAATACGGCAGTAAAGTTATTAAAGATGCTGATGGCACGGAAAAGACCCTGATACAGAAATTGGAGGAAGAAATTCCAGCCATAAAGACCTCACCGTATATGAGAATGATTTTTGATGCTGTTGCCGAAACTTTGAGTGAAGACACCTTAAAAGGAGTCGGCAGAATTACTACACCGACGACGACTGATATAGACAGCAAGATTGCGGAATTAAGACAGCATCCTGCTTATATGGATAATAAACATCCTGATTTTCAACGAATACAAGACCAGATAACGGCATTGTATAAACAAAAACATCCTGCATAACCCGCAAGGTCGCAGTGCTTACACTAAAGTAGTGTCGCCGTAAAATGGGCGTTAAACA
>Ga0307378_10005040_pt1 | contig 18536 bp, 17 predicted proteins | sample UN1MG_FD_202238 | JGI IMG/M metagenome (GOLD analysis project Ga0307378, IMG submission 202238) | Soil microbial communities from Risofladan, Vaasa, Finland - UN-1 | ecosystem: Environmental > Terrestrial > Soil > Coastal area > Acid sulfate soil | place: Finland: Risofladan, Vaasa | collected... | reverse complement strand
CAGAAAAAAAATGCTGAGAAGAAGCACACAAACGAGCCCTGCCAGCACACCGTTCTTCATGAAAAATTCTATCATACGGCAAGAACTATGTAAACTCTGATTTTTCCAAGCATGCTCTAAGGATTTTGTTGATAAAATTTATTCTCCTGCCGATAATATACCAATGATTACCTATGACGATTTCAAGAAATTGGATATCAGGATCGGCACCATTGTGTCTGCTGAAAGCGTCAAAGGAACGGATAAATTACTCAAATTAGAGATCGATTTCGGCACCGAGAAAAGGCAGATCGTCGCAGGCATCGCCGAAACCTATCAACCGGATCACCTTATTGGGAAAGATATTCCCGTGCTCCTGAATCTGGAACCCAGGAATATCAGGGGAGTCGAGAGTCAGGGGATGATACTCGCAGCCGATGCAGACGGCAAGCCGGTCCTTTTGCATCCCGATAGACAAGTCCCCTCGGGTAGTATTGTCAGATAATCAGAAAAGCATGCAACCATATAAAGATCAATTCAGTGGATGTCTGGTCGGCCAGTGTCTTGGCGATGCAACCGGTTTTGTCGTAGAGGGATTCTCACCCGAAGCATCGCAAAGGTATGTGGAAGATTATCTGAAAACCGAAAAAGCAGGGGAATTCGGAAGGTTTCCTTTGCAGTTTGGACAGTATTCAGATGATTCTCAGCTTGCACGCGAACTGATACAGAGCTATGTGGCACAAAAAAACTTTAATCCTGCTGATTATGCAGAAAGAATAAAGCGTATTTTTTCTGAGAAGCGGATTGTCGGCTTCGGGTATTCGACAAAAGAGGCTGCAAAAAGATTAGCTCTCGGGATTTCATGGGAAGAATCAGGTGCTCCGCCTCCGGCTGCAGGCAACGGAAGTGCCATGCGGGCAGCACCTGTCGGTCTGTTCTTTTTTGACAATCCGCAGAAGCTCATTCAGGCGGCACATGATCAGGGCAGGATTACCCATAGAGACCCGCGATGTTCAGCAGGTGCTGTCGCAATCAGCGGCGCGGTAGCGCTGGTGCTTCAGGATAAGGAATTACATCCGGATCGCTTTGTGTCAACGCTTGCAGAATGGACTAAGCCCTTCGATCAGGGATTTGCTGATGGACTGAAAACAGTTATGCACTGTTTGTCCATGCCGCCTGAAGAAGCATCCCCGTTGATTGCCGATACCGGCATTGATGCTGACTACATTGATGACGATGAATGGAAAGGCATGCCTGCATTTGTTATCAGCAGTGTCCTGTGGAGTCTGTATGCGTTTCTCAGAACACCGGACGATTACTGGGAAACCGTTTGTACCGCCATTGCAGCGGGTGGCGATACAGATACAACAGCAGCTATGGCAGGGGCAATCAGCGGAGCTTATCTCGGAATCAGTGCCCTGCCGTCTCGTCTGACAGGCCACCTCACTGACCGGGGGACATGGAAGCTTGACGAACTGGTCGCCCTGGCACATCAATGTTATGAAATAAAAAAACGTTTATGAAAAACATCAGCCGACATGCGGCTCTGGAACCTTTTTTCCCCGGCAATTCGTACGACACCCCGGATGATAAACGCCGTCTGCTTCTGGACCGGGTATTTATGAATACCCGCTGGTATTTTGTTGGAGGGCATGTAGGCGAGATTATCAGAACCCGCTCCATAGCCCTCAAGGGACTGTATGATAAAAAAGTCTGGGCAGAATCCTCTTACAGAATCTTTAAACTCATAGAAGATATCGGCGGCCGCTTTCACGTAAGAGGATTAGATAACCTGCGTTCCTGCCGGGCACCTCTGGTTATTATCAGTAACCATATGAGCACGCTGGAAACTTTTGTTTTCCCCTGTATCATCGCGCCCTTTCTGGAGGTCACGTTTGTCGTCAAGGACAACCTGGTAAGACACCCCTTATTCGGCCCCATAATGCGCTCCCGGGATCCCATAGTCGTGAAAAGAGAAAATTCGCGTGAGGATTTTCAAACCGTCATGGCCAGGGGGAAGGAGCTGTTGGCCGGAGGGACTTCCATCATTATTTTTCCCCAGAGTACCCGGTCTGCGGAATTTATACCAGAAGAATTTAATTCTCTGGGCATCAAACTGGCCAAGGCTGCGGGTGTGCAGGTTATGCCTGTGGCGGTTAAGACGGATTTCTGGGGGAATGGCAGATACCTGAAAGATTTAGGAGTCATAAACCGCAGCAAACCCATCCATATAGTTTTCGGCCAGCCCTTTTCAATTCAGGGAACCGGCAAAGATGAACACAAGCAGGTTATCGATTTCATTATCAGTCATCTTCGGGAGTGGGGAGGATTGGTTAAAGGGTAAAGGGGAGGCTGGTAGGGCTATGGAAGCCCTCCGGTGTGAGGAATATTCATGTGAGGAGATGATAGCTCTCGATAATTTTTTATCTTCTTTATGCCGCTGAAATAGAGTAAAATAGTTACATTGCACGAGTACGGGGGGATAGTCTGCCAAATGAATCTGACGTATTGGTGGAAGTGGAGGAGGAGCAGCAAAAAAAAACTCGCAGGCCGAGCTCCCTTCAGAGCAATCGTATGTTCTGAACAGCAGGACGCTTTCCGCACCTTCGGTATCCAGATCAAGAATATTCTGCTTATTTTATTCATACTTTCTTTCTTAGGCTTTCATCTCAATGGTTGCACGCCCAAGTATGGCACGCGTGAGCCTGACCAGAAACAGGCGCTTCGGACTTTAGCCGGAGGAGTTGCAGGAGTATTGCTTGCAGGGAATGTCGGTGGAGCCATCGTAGGCGCTTTAGTCGTGGACGTCGTTAGTGTAGCGATAATTAAATACGAAGACAAACAACTGGAAAACGGCGACCAGGCCGCAAAAAGATACAAAGACCAGGACAAAAAGGCCGAGGACAAAAAAGATCAGGACAAAAAGGCCGAGGACAAAAAAGATCAGGACAAAAAGGCCGAGGACAAAAAAAACCAGGAGCAAAAGGCTGAAAAGAAAAAATGGGAAGAAAAACGGGTAAGCCTTTTTATAGAAGAATCATCCGTTGCAACGCTTAATGTAAGAACCGGCTCAATGGTCAAAGCTAATATCCAGTATACATTGCTTGCCCCTGAGGGGACAGCGAACGTCAAGATTACAGAAACAAGGAAACTCTGGACCGCATATAGCACTCGGGAACTGGATACGAGAGATATTACCAGAACTCAGGGAACATACCTGTCTTCAATTCAGTTCACAATGCCTGAAGATATGCCGAAAGGTTATTGTATCTTGTATACTACCGTCTCCGACGGAAAGCGTGCAAAAACAGCACAGTCTGTAATGAATATTCTTTAAATTATTATTCTGTAAAGCGTAATCGGTTATCTCTCAATTCTTTGATTTTCTGAACCTGTCAAGAGATACTACTTTCTCGTCCTGGCTCTCTGTTTTTCCGGATTTTGATACGCTGTTGGATTTCATGACAGAATCCTTTTGTTCCCATACGTCCCAACGGTCAAATTTAATTTTTGCGTCAGGGGAAAATACCGACATAATATCATCTGAATGAAGGAAACATTTTTCAGATTTATTGCCCACTCCAAAGCCCAGAGTAGCTCGTATACTCCCGTCTTCTGACCATACAAGATTTTTGTAATTCCTCTGGTTGAATACCAGGGTTATCCCTTTTTTCTTCTCTTCGGCGCTGAATCCCCGTGCGCCGATAACCGTGTTTTCTGAATGCCTTACGACGATATAGGCCTGTCCGTAATCATTCAGGATGTCAAAAAACAAATTCTGGATATATCTCATCTGGTTTTTCATCCCAGTGTATCTTATACCATAGAGCAATAATAGACAAAACACCTCACGAGAATAAAATATTCCACTCTGCACCCCTTTGCCATAGGAGATAGATGGCAGATATTGTATTTGAGCGGATTTGAATACTGTCGAAGACAGAATTCACCTCGGAGGTCGATACGACCGAGAATGAGCGAAAATACTGTATCTGCCAGCATAAACAAAGTTTATGAATAATGCATGTTAAAGGGGGGGGGGAGGGGCCTCCGGGGGAGGAGACCCCTCGTGGGAGGGGAACTTAAAGCTCCTTTTGGAGCTGGGGCGACTTTCTGAGGAATGTCGGCATATCAATAGGCTCCTCATAGGCCATGATATCTGTCGTTATCATATCCGTTCCTAAATTCAGGCTGAGATTTTTGGACAGAACCCTTTCTGAACCTTTCAAGTGGACAGAATGCCTGAGAGGCGTAAATTTTTTAATCTGCGGGAGGTCAACCTTCTCCTTCTGATCGCTGAATCCTGTCGCTATAACGGTTACCCTCACTTCGTCACTGATATCAGGATCTATCACTGCACCGATAATAACGTGCACATCCTCATGGGCAGAGTCATATATGAATGAAACAGCATCCTTGACGCCATCAAGCGAAAGCTCAAGTCCTCCGGTAATATTAACGAGGATACCCTTAGAGCCTTCAATCGATGAATCTTCCAGGAGGGGATTCGATATCGCCTTTCTGGCTGCCTCAAGAGCTCCTCCCTCTCCCTTCCCAAGGCCGGAGCCCATGACTCCTCTGCCTTTATCCTGAATGATTGTTTTGACATCAGCAAAGTCAACGTTGATAAGCCCGGGGATGAGGATAATATCGGATATTCCCTGAACCGCCTGCTTTAAAACATCATTCGCTATCGCAAAAGACTTGAGAAGGGGAGTTCCTTTCTCAACAACAAGCCCTATTTTGTCATTGGGTATGACTATGAGCGTGTCAACATTATTTCTCAGCTCTTTGATCCCCTCTTCAGCATTCACATACCGTATCTTCCCTTCGTAGAAAAACGGCTTCGTGATAACTGCAATGGTGATAGCACCAAGTTCTTTTGCAATACCGGCAATCACAGGGCTTGCGCCGGTTCCTGTACCACCGCCCATGCCCGCAGTTATGAAGACCATGTCAGCCCCCTCCAGATATTCAGCAATCAGGGTACTGTCTTCGAGGGCAGCCTCTCTCCCGATCTGCGGGTCTGAGCCGGCGCCAAGGCCCCTTGTGAGATTTGATCCGATCTGGATCTTGAAAGGCGCCAGAGAGGTCTCGAGTGCCTGCATATCAGTGTTTACCGCAATAAATTCAACACCATGCAGATTAGAAGTTATCATCGTGTTAAGAGCATTCCCTCCGGCCCCTCCGACACCGACAACCTTAATTTTCGCTGTCTGTCCCCGTACCTCTTCAATTTCGAACATACTCTATCCCTCCTTTTTTTATTTTTAATATCTCCTTTGCCCAATCTTTTATCTTGCCGAATACCCCTCTTACAGCGTCAGCGGAGTACATCCGCTCCGACGAGGCCTCAAAGCCGTGAAGAACAAGCCCTGCTCCGGCTGAACAGATAGGATTGTTGAGCATATCCTGAACGCCATGTATGTTCATAGGACCCCCCAACCTGACAGGCAGCCCCCATGCTGCTTCTGCCATGCTGCTAAGTCCTTCAAGCAATGCTCCCCCTCCTGTTAAGACAACTCCTGTCGATGCAATATCATAGCCGGAGCATGAGATGAATTCTTTGCGTATTAAATCAAGGAATTCATCCGTCCTTGCCTGGATTATCCCTGCCAAATGCCTTCGCAAAACCATTCTTTCCTGACCGCCGTGAACAATAGCTATCTGCTCTGAGTCGCCGACCATATGCATTGCTGCCGCTCCGAAACATTTCTTGATGCGTTCAGCCTCAGTCACGGGAATTTTCAGACCAACAGCAATATCATTGGTAAAGTGATTTCCCCCTACGGCAAGTCCACATGCATGACTCGGACAGCCGTCTTTATAAAGAATAATGTCTGTAGTGCCGCCGCCGATATCAACAACGGCAACTCCCAGTTCCCGTTCATCATCTGTGAGTATGGCTTCTGCCGATGCGAGCGGCCCGAAGACTATATCTGCAACCTCAACCCCCGCCTTCTCACAGCACTTCAGAAGATTCTGCATGGAGGTGACTGCCCCGGTAACGGTATAAACCTTTGCCTCAAGCCTTTCCCCTGTCATTCCGACAGGATCCTTTATTCCGTTCTGGCCATCGATGGTATATCCTGCCGGTACAACGTGAAGCACCTCCCTGTCCAGCGGCACATAAACAGCTTTTGCAGAATCAAGCACACGATCAACATCAGCATAGGTTACGTCCCTGCCCGCGATACCGGCAGCGCCACAATTATGTGAACCCTTCACATGCGCTCCCGAGATACTGACATACACAGAATTGATTTCAACGCCAAAAGAGGACTCCGCTTCCTTCAGAGCATTCCTGACTGCCTGGACCGTCTCCTCCATGTTGACAACAGCACCTTTTCTCATGCCCTTCGACGAAGATATATGCATGCCGCGAAATGCTAAAGTACCGCTCACAACCTCTCCGACAACGGTACATATCTTCGTTGTTCCCACATCAAGGCCGACAATGATATTTTCAGGGTGGCCCCGTCGGATCATTCCTCAATCCTCATGGCGGTAATCGGTTTAACAATTGCTTTATCGCCAAAACGCAAATCTATATAATCAACAGGGATGTTCCTGTCCTTGAGATCCTCCTCCAGTTGAATAAGCCGTTCGAGCTTTTCGTCATACCCGCCTGCTCCTATCTTGACAATGGTCTCGTCCATTTCTATGCGTAATTCATGCGGCTTATGCGCAATAACTTCGATATGGCCTTTTTCTGAGGTTAATCCCTTATCGTTCAGCAACCGTACAAGGTGCAGGGCCTCAGAAAAGCCATCCTTTTCCTTGTATGGATCACTGACGATAATCGGCAGGAAAGGGACTGCATCATCCTTCAGCTCTTCGAGGATTTTCCCCATTTCATCAACGAGGAAGAGATGTTCATTCATATCGAGCAGTGCAAACGGTTCTGTTTCTTTTATGGTTATCGAGAGTATTCCCGGGAATTCCCTCCGCACATTTGCAGACTTGATCCACGGCGACTTTAGCATGTGCCGGCTGACCTCCCTGCACGAAACCGTCAGCAGACTTTTGTTCACCTGGACTCCGGTAAATTCCTTCAGTTCTTCATCTGTCAGATGTTTATTATCAATAAAAACAACTTTCTGAATGGGATAGAGGGGTCTCATATGCTGTGCGTGATGATAAAAATATATGCAGAGTGCACTTATGACGACACTTGCGACAAGAGCGATGTTCAGCTTACTGAATAGATGGATGCTCTTTCCCCCCTTTTTCAGTTTATTCGCTTTCATGGATTGCACCTCTGAGTATTTCTTCAATCAAGCCGGGGAAATCATATCCTGCGAGACGCGCAATTTTAGGCAGCAAGCTTGTTTCAGTCATGCCGGGAATTGTATTGATCTCAAGCACATAGGGATTGCCTTGCCTGTCAATCCGCAGATCCATCCTTGTAGCGCCTTTACATCCAAGGGATTGATGAGCCTTGAGGGCTGTCGTGCCGGCACGTTCATAAACCGCATCGTCAACTTCCGGAGGAAGGATATATTCGGTTAGTCCTGAGGTATATTTTGCTTCATAACTGTAAAATTCAAGAGACGGCCTCACCTCGACTCCGCCGATGACTTTTCCGTTCAGGACACCGATCTGAATCTCTTTGCCGTCGATATACTGTTCAACAATTATTCTTGACCCGTAAGCATAAGCCTGCTCTATGGCTTTCCTGAAATCATGTTCTTGCCTCACTATGCTCACTCCGATGCTTGATCCTTCCGAAGCAGGCTTGACAACCCACGGCAGTGAAAAGTCAATAGTCGGGAGCCTGTCTTCAGCAGTCTTCCTATCAATAACCACATAGGGAGGGACAGGGATATCATGATAGAGAAACACTTTTTTTGAAGCCTCTTTATCCATTGCAACGGCTGATGCAAGCACTCCGGACCCTGTATAGGAAATCCCCAGGACCTCAAGCATCCCCTGGATAGAACCATTCTCACCATATCCTCCGTGCAGTGCAAGGAATGCTATCTGTATTCCCTCCGCAGTTAATAAAGTACAGATATCCTGACCGACATCGACAGCGACAACGATATAGCCCAAACCTTTCAGGGCCTGGTAAATTGCATGTCCGCTCCTGAGGGATACTTCTCTCTCAGCGGACGTTCCACCCAAAAGGACACCGATTCTCTTATCCGTTACCATTATCTCTTCCCACTATTTTGATTTCCGGTTCAAGGGTGATCCCGAATGTGCTGCTGACCCTTCCGGCCACCTCGTGCATAAGCCTGATGAAATCAGCGGCGCACGCTTTTCCTCTATTGATAAAAAAATTTGCGTGGATGGTGCTTACCGCAACATCACCGATGCTCATCCCTTTGCACCCTGCTTCGTCAATGAGCTTCCCCGCGGGCAGTCCTTCGGGATTCTTGAATACACAACCCGCCGAAGACTCCCAAATAGGCTGTTTTTCACGCTTCGCCTTCAGGAAATTCTCAAACCGCGCTGATACCTCGTCCCTTTTGTCCTTCCTGAGTTTTAACTCTGCGCGCAGGAGCAGATCGGTCGGCAAAATACCCGACTTCCTGTATCCGAAGCCAATGTCTTCTGCACGAACCTTTTGAATCCGCCCTTCAGCACCCATCATATCAACTGAAACAAGAACATCCTTTATCTCATAGCCGAATGAGCCTGCGTTCCCCCAGATTGCTCCACCGACAGTTCCCGGGATACCGGCAAGTCCCTCGACCCCTGCATACCCCTGCTCTCTCGAATGCATCACAAGCCTCTGGAGCACTGTCCCTGAGTCGACAGACAGATATGCATATTCGCCATCCTCTCCCGCAGGTTCGATCTTCCTGAATGAACTGAAGCATATGACAGCACCCTGAATGCCACCGTCCTTTACCAGGATGTTGGTACCGCTTCCGAGCGGGAATAAGGCGATGTCATTCTTTTGTAAATAATCATGCAGACGCCCCAGTGACGCAAAATTCTCCGGTATAGCAAAAATATCCGAAGGACCGCCTATCTTAAGGGAGGTATGTCTGCTCATGGGTTCCATGAATTTCATATCACCTTCAAACTGACAGTCAGTAACGATATCTCTTACCTGTTGGCCTGTCATGCGTACCTTTCGCTCTTCGTCTGCAATCTGTTCAGGATCTCTTCCCCGGATTTCCAGACATTCCCTGCACCGAGCGTGAGCACAATATCTCCCTTCCTGACCTGTTCAATAATATGATCAACTGCTTTTCCCCTGTCTTCCATATAGATGACATTGGAGTATCCAGCTTCTCTGATCTTCCCGGTCAGGATTGATGAGTGGACACCTTCAATGGGGTGCTCTCCTGCCGGATAAATATCAAGCACGATGAGCATATCTGCATCGGTAAAGGAAACTGAAAATTCCTTGATCAAATCTCTTGTCCGGGTGTAGCGGTGAGGCTGGAAGAGAACAACTAACCTGCCGGCTCTTTGACCGCCCGCCTCATGCCCTTCCTTTATTGCCCTCAGGGTTGCCCGTATCTCCGATGGATGGTGTCCGTAGTCATCAAAAATCCTTACCCCGTCAGCCTCGCCTTTGAACTCTAACCTTCTCTGGATACCGCTGAAACCTCTCAGCGCATCCTGGATGACCGCTGCATCTACTTTGAGAATTAATGCCACCCCGATCGCAGCCAAACTGTTCAGGACATTATGGATACCAGGCACCGGGATATCGAAAACACCGATCATCCTCTCTTTATATACAACTTCAAAGGTTACGGACATGAACCCTTTCCTGATGTGCTCTGCATAGAGCTGTGCTTCGGGTGAAAGTCCGTAGGTGATATACCGCCGGTGAACAGAGGGCAAAAGCTCCCGAATATGTTCATTCTCGATACAGATAATTGATGCTCCGTAAAAAGGCACCTTATTGATGAATGAAAGAAATGCGTCTTTCAGTGTATCCATTGTTTTAAAAAAATCCATATGCTCTCTGTCGATGTTCGTGACAACAGCAATCGTTGGAGAAAGCTTGAGGAATGAGCCATCGCTTTCATCTGCCTCGGCAACAAGGAAATCCCCCTGGCCAAGCCGCGCGTTGCTTCCCGTTGCCTTTAATCTTCCGCCGATGACAACCGTGGGATCAAAGCCGCCGTGTGCCAGGATAGTCGAGACAAGGGACGTCGTCGTGGTCTTTCCATGAGCACCTGCGACAAGAACTCCGTATTTCAGTCTCGCCAGTTCAGCAAGCATTTCCGCGCGTGGGATCACCGGGATGGACCTTTCTTGTGCTTCGATGACCTCCGGATTATCCATGGAAACCGCAGAGGAAATTACCAGGACGTGCGCATCATCCACATTTTCTGCCTTATGACCGATAAAAACCTGTATCCCTGCTTTCCTCAATCTTGCTGTTGTCTCTGAATCTTTGAGATCAGAACCCGTGACCGTATAGCCGAGATTATGCAGAACCTCTGCAATCCCTGACATGCCTATACCACCGATCCCCACAAAGTGTATGCCCCGGTATCTCTCAAACATTATCGGTCCCTCTGCTTCTTGCCGCAGACCTTGCTCCCGATGCAGATGACTGCTTCATTAAGCTCATCGCTATATCTACAACCTTCATACATGCATCCGGCCGGCCGACAGACCTGCTGTTTTTCTGCATCTCCTCCCTCATCGTTTCATTGATGAAAAGGTCTTTTATGCTCCCGGCAAGGGTCTCCCCGCGAAGTTCGCGGTCAAGGATCATCTTCGCAGCGCCAATCTTCTGGAGTTTCCGCGCATTCAACTCCTGGTGATTGCCGGCTGCAAAAGGATAGGGGATGAGTATCGCGGGTTTGCCAAGGGCAGTCAATTCAGCAAGTGTTGTTGCCCCCGCCCGTGAGATTACCAGATCAGCAACAGCATATGCCTCGCCCATCTGGTAAACAAAAGGAGCGATCGTTCCCTGGAAACCGCTCTCACGGTATGCATTCCTGATATTTTCATAGTCTTTCTCGCCTGTCTGATGGAGAAACTGGATCTTGCCTTTGAGGTCCTGGAGATAATGAAGAGCCTCCGCAAGAGCTCTGTTAATGCTGTGTGCACCTGAACTTCCGCCAAAAGCAAATACCGTAAAAAGACCCTTCCCAAGAGAAAAAAGACGGTATCCGGTTTCGGCATTCCCCTTGAAAATATGCACCCTCACAGGATTGCCTGTCAGAAAGGTCTTTGCTTTCGGGAAAAAAGAGATGCTCTCCTGATAGGTAATGCAAACGGTATTGACAAGTTTTCCAAGAATCTTATTCGTCAGGCCGGGGACGGAATTCTGCTCAAGGATCATTGTCGGTATTGACATGAGGTATGCAAGGAGCATAACCGCACCCGATGCATATCCGCCAACACCGATCACGATATCCGGCCTCACTGTCTGAATAATCCTGTATGAATCGAGCATGGAAAAAATTGCCTTTATAATCGCTTTCATTTTTTTTATGAACGTCACGCCAACCAGACCCTCCGCCCGTAAAAACCTGATCGGATAACCCTCTCTCGGGACAATCCGTGCCTCTATCCCGGATTCCGTCCCGACAAATATCACTTCTGTTGAGGCATCCCTGCTCTTGAATTCTTCAGCCACCGCAAGTCCCGGGAAGAGATGGCCTCCTGTTCCTCCGCCTGCTATCATTACCCGCATGAAAACCTCGTTCCCTTGCTCCGGTCGTCAGTTGTTGATCGCAGATCATGAACCTGACGCCGAATATCTTCTGTATACATTTCGTCTCGCCTTTTTTCTCATCAGCAATTCGCGGTTACTGCACGCAGATGACAGGTCTTCACCCTTTGATATGGTTAACAGAATACCAACGGCAGCCATATTGACAAGAAGAGACGAACCGCCATAACTGATGAACGGCAGCGGCAATCCTTTTGTCGGTACAAGCCCTATGGCGACTGCAAAGTTGGTGAGCGCCTGCAGTGAGATCATAAGCGTGAGGCCTGTTGCAAGATAGTAAGTAAATCCTTCCTTTGCACGGTTAGCAACAGCAATGCCCTTGACGAAAATAACCAAAAAGAGCACAACGACGCATAATACGCCGATGAGACCGAATTCTTCACCGATAATGGAAAAAATGAAATCCGTATGCGACTCCGGCAGATACGCTAATTTCTGCTTGGAACTCCCGAGCCCCACCCCCGTCACCCCGCCGCTTCCCAGGGCAATAAAGGATTGAACGAGCTGAAAGCCGCAGCCCTGCGGCTCCTTCCAGGGATCAAGAAAACAGGTTATTCTCTTGAGGCGATACGGCTTCAGGGCGAGCATAATGATAACAGGGACAGCAAAGAGTGCAAGGGAGCCAAGGTACCTGAGTCGTGTACCTGAAATAAAGAGCATCGCAAAGGTGAGAAATGCGAGGCTCATGGCTGCTCCGAAATCAGGTTGTTTGAGGATCACGACCTCGAATATCACCATAATGCCGACCGGTTTGAGAAATGATGTGAAGCTGTCTGTTCTGTATTCGGGTTTCGACAGATAGTGGGCAAGGAATATGACCATAGAGAGTTTTACAAGCTCTGAAGGCTGAAAGGTTGAAGGCCATAACCGTATCCATCGTGTCGCACCTCCCACGGTAACCCCAAAGCCGGGGATGAAGACAAGGACTAACAGAACGAAGGAGATGATCAGAAGGGGGGTGGCATACTTCTGCACAAAAGAGAGTCTCAGTTTAGAGGAGGTCAGGAACAGAAAAATGAATCCGATGATAATGGTAAAAATATGCCTTTTGAAATAGTAAAACTCCGTAACGTTTTTCTTCGCAGACACCGGGGTTATAACAGAGGTGGAACTGTATATCATCAGTGCCCCGAAACTTACCAGAGCTACGGCGGCAAGGAGTATCACCCTGTCGTATTTTCCCATTATTTTATCCCCATCACAATCTTTTTAAACTGCTGCCCCCTGTCTTCGAAATGAGCAAACATGTCAAAGCTTGCACACGCCGGTGAAAGCAGAACAACATCGCCTGGAGCGGCTTTCCTCCGGGATATCTCTACAGCTTTTTCCAAATCATCTGCCATAATTGTGTCGGTTAGATCCCCGAGTGCCCGTTTGATCTTTTCCTTTGCTTCTCCAATCAATACAAGCGCCTTCAGCCTGGTGCGAACCAGTTCCCTCAATTGGGAAAAATCACCCGACTTGTCTCTTCCTCCGGCTATAAGGACTACGGGGACGGAGAAACTTTCCAGTGATTTCACAACTGCACCGATATTTGTTCCCTTTGAATCGTTAAAATACTGAACACCCTGCAGCTCCCGGACAAATTCGAGCCTGTGCTCCAGTCCTGGGAATTCTCTTAGTGAATCCTGAATTGCCTTTACGGAACACCCTGCAAGGAGAGCCATGGCTGAAGCAGCCATGGCATTCTCCAGGTTATGAACTCCTTTAATCCTTATCTCATCAGCCATAATAAGTTCGCCGTTCTGAGTATCCGGTCCCCTATTTTGAAAATTACAGTAAACGACACCATCACGGGTGTAAAGACCGTCGACTTTTTCTCTCCTGCTGAAAAAATGCACTCCCGGCATTGATGCTCTTTCCCCGGTCAATTTTTTCCTGGAGAGATTCATTGTCTCAGGGTCATCATGGTTCAAAATGAGGAAATCCCCTTCTCCCTGATTCTCGAAAATTCTTGCCTTTGCATCTGTGTATGCATCCATTGCGTGATATCGATCGAGGTGGTCGGGGGTAATATTCATGATCGCAGCACCACGTGGCTTAAAATCCCTGATGGTCTCAAGCTGGAAACTTGATATCTCGGCAACAATATAGTCAACAGGCTGCTGATGCCTCACTCTTCCCAGCATTTCTCCGGTCAGAGCATTTCCTATATTCCCCCCGAGTACTGTCTGGAACCCGCCCTTCCGAATCATGCAATCAAGAAGGGCTGTTGTGGTTGATTTTCCGTTTGTTCCTGTAACAGCAAGGAATCCCCCATGCCCCTCCCTTATCAGCGGGAGGATATGCGGGTTACCTGACCCATAGGTTGCAAGCTGGTATGCAAGCTCAAATTCGCCAAGCACCGGGATACCCATTCCCTGAGCACGCAACACCTGTGGCATATCCGATGGGACACCCGGACTGAGTATCACCATATCGGCATTCACGAAAATATCCTCGGGATGTGATCCGAGGACAAGCCTGACAGATGGGTTCAGTTCTTGGATGAAATTCCCAAGCTCGTCTTTTCGCTTCATGTCTGTTACCACAACATCCGCTCCCAGTTCAGCCAGCAGATTCGCCGATCCTATCCCGCTCCGTGCCATACCGACAACCGTCACTTGTTTATCCTTTATTTTTTGCAATACTGTCTTTCGTTGCAACACGATAATTCTTCTTTTTCCCTTTATATTTGACCAGAATCTTTTTTTTGCCTTTTTTCTTTGCCAGTGTTGTCTTTTTCTTTTCTCCCGATTTCTTTGCGATGAGGGTTTTTCCCTTTTTTGATTTTGATCGCTTCTTTTTGATAAGGTGCGATTTCTTTTTTTGCGATGATTTTACTAAAAGAGGGATATCATCGACTTTTGCGAGATATATAACCGGTTCTTCGACATTGCTCAATATTTCGAACCCCTTGCCGATAAGAAGCCCGGATTCCCTCCAGAGGTCGCTCCTGCTCGGGCTCCCAAGAAGGGCAACAACAACCGTGTCATTTTCACGCTCAGCGACACAGACGAAACAATGCCTGGCAGTCCGGGTATATCCTGTCTTCCCCCCTACCAGCCCTTCCTCGGACCATAAAAGCCTATTGGTGTTCCTCAGGGATATAGATCGCCCTTTTTCTGTTGAAATCTCTGCCACGCGGGTATTGATGATCTGTTTCAGTTTTGGATAATTCAGGGCGTAATTCATAATCTTTGATAAATCCGATGCAGTAATATATTGTCCAGGCCCGGGAAGGCCGTTTGCATTAATAAACTGCGTATCACGTGCGCCGATCAGGGAAGCCTTTTTGTTCATGAGCGCTGCAAATTTATCCTCGGTCCCGGCCACAGCCTCCGCAAGAGCAACAGCTGCATCATTTGCAGAACCGAGCAATGCTGCATAAAGGAGTTCCTCAACGGTGACCTTGTCCCCCTCTTTAAAACCCGCCTTGTGCGGGGAGACTTGTGATGCATTTTTGCTTATCGTTACAACATGAGTGAGAGGCAAATTTTCTATCGCCACAATAGCCGTCATGAGTTTCGTTGTGCTTGCCGGCGGACATCTCAAGTCCGGATTTTTTGCATAGAGAAGGTTTCCTGTCGACGCATCCATGACAACAGCAGCCCTGGAATGGACAGTATCAGCATATACAGTGAAGAGTGAACAGTAAAAAGTGAACAGTAATGCCACAATGAAAGAGAGAAAATATCTTTTACGAACTTTGAACTTTGAACTTTGAACTTTGAACTTTTTTCTCACAATCACCTCACTTTGAGCGTTGCCAAGCTCAGCAGGGCAAGCATGATGCCGACTATCCAGAACCTGACGATAACTTTTGGTTCAGGCCATCCTTTCAATTCAAAATGGTGATGTATGGGAGCCATCTTGAAGACCCGTTTGCCCGTCATTTTGAAGGATGCCACCTGCATCATGACCGAGATTGTCTCGATAACAAAAATGCCGCCCACAACAGCAAGCACTATCTCATGTTTTGTAATGACGGCGAGCGTGCCGAGCGTGCCTCCGAGTCCAAGGGACCCCACATCACCCATGAAAACATCTGCCGGATAAGAGTTAAACCACAGGAACCCGAGGGCAGCGCCAAACATCGCACCGCAGAAAACAGTCAGTTCGCCGGTACCGGGCAGAAACAGGACCTGCAGGTATTGAGACAATCCCTTGTGTCCTGATATATAAACGAGGACACCGTTTGCAAACATGGCGACTGCAACGAGTCCGATTGCAAGTCCGTCTATTCCATCGGTCAGGTTAACAGCATTGGACGAACCGACGATGACTATTACGGAAAAAGGTATGTATATGAGTCCAAGATCAAGAAGCCATTTTTTGAAAAAAGGAATGCTCAGAACATCTGTATACGGATCTCCGGGGTTTATGTAAAGGAAAATTCCGATAAGAAAAGCAAGGAGTATCTGCATGCCGAATTTCTGATACGCTCTGAGTCCTTTGTGACTTTGCCGTACAAGCTTCATATAGTCATCGAGGAGGCCGATACCACCAAAACCGACAAGCGAAACAATCAGTGTCCATATATACATATTCCTGAGGTCTCCCCACATCAAAATCGCGAGGAGTATACAGAGGATAATAAGGATGCCCCCCATTGTCGGTGTTCCTGCCTTGCCCATGTGAGCCTTTGGCCCGTCTTCCCGTATCTGCTGGGTTACGCTTAACCGCTTGAGTTTTCGGATAATCCATGGCCCCAGCACCAGTGAAAAAAACATGGCCGTAAGCACAGCAAGGGAGGTCCTGAATGTTATATACCGGAAAACATTCAGGGGAGAAAACCAGTCATGCATGCCGTAGATGAGGCTGTATAACATTATCCCTCCAGAACCCTCTCCATATGCATCCCCCTCGATCCTTTTATCAGAACCGTGTCACCGGTTCCCCATATATCCCTGAGGAATCTCCCTGCTTCTTCAGCACTGCTGAGCATGTATACACTGCCGCGGAATTCAGATGCAGCAAAGGCCATACGCGCTCCCACTGCAATGAAAATATCAATCGTAAGTCCTGACATGAATCTGCCGAGTTCCCTGTGTGCTTCCTCTTCATATGAACCGAGCTCAAGCATATCTCCCAGGACTGCGATCGACCGTCCCTTCCTGATTCTTGCCAGCTCTCTTACCGCTACTTCCATGGATGCCGGATTGGCGTTATACATATCACTGATAATCTTTATGCCGTTGAATTCCATGAACTCCAGTCTCATGGGAACTCCGGTGAAGGAATCGATTGCTTTTTTTATGTTCTCAGGATCAATATGGAAAAGATATCCGATCGATGCTGCTGCGAGAAGATTGTAGATATTGAACATTCCTGATATGTGTGCGCTGATTTCTACGAACTGATTTTCTCCAAAGTGCAGGTGAAATGCCGACCCCTGTTCGTACAGGGTTATATTCGTTGCACGGATATCGGCAGGTGTTTCTATCCCGTATCTCATGATTGCACCTTTGAACCCTGAAAGGTAAATTCCCTCCATGAGAAAACGGTCATCTGCATTCACCACAGCAACTCTGACGGTTTCGAGGAGCTCGAGCTTGGTCTTTCTCACCGTCTGCATATCGTGAAATCCTTCAAGATGGGCACGGCTGATATTCGTAAGAATCCCGTAATCCGGAACCGCAATACCACAGAGCTCCCTGATTTCTCCGGGAGCACTTGCGCCCATCTCAAGAACAATGATCTGATCCTCGTCGCTGATCTTTGTGAGGCTTAAGGGCAGTCCGATATGGTTATTGAGATTACCGGTGTTTTTGAGAATCCTGTATTGAGTGCCAAGGATTGAAGCGGTCAGTTCCTTTGTTGTTGTCTTGCCGTTTGAGCCTGTTACTGCGACAACCGGGATATCCTTTGTTATCCGGGAAAAGCGAGCAATATCCTGAAGGGCCTTCAGGGTATCCCGGACCTGTATGATGGTTTTGTCTTCTCGAGGTGCTGTTTGCGGCGCATGGACAATTGCACCGCTTCCTTTTTCCAGTGCCTGGGGGAGAAAATCGTGGCCGTCAAACCGCCCGCCTTTCAATGCGACAAATAATTCACCTTCCTGTATGTTCCGTGAATCTATGGACACCCCTGCAAAAGAACCGGCGTTCCTGCGAATAATCTTTCCCCCTGTAGCTGCAATGATATCCTCGATGGTTAGAACAGCCATATCCTCTCTTTCGTAACATGCAACATTGTTCATCGAATATCGGACAAGCAGCGTTTATTCTTTATCGCTTCATTCAGAATTTCCCTGTCACTGAATGGATACCTCATCCCTTGTATCTCCTGATAATCTTCATGACCCTTACCCGCAACAAGCACAATATCTCCCTCTTCTGCCAAATAAACCGCTTTTTGAATTGCTTTCGCCCTGTCAGATACGATGAGATAATTTTTGTTAACAGTTCCTTCCTCGATGTGTTTGATAATCTCGGCCGGATCTTCCGATCGCGGATTGTCGGAGGTTATGATCACGAAATCGCTCAGTTTGGTTGAGACCTCGCCCATCTTCGGTCTCTTGCCCTTGTCCCGGTCTCCTCCGCATCCAAAAACGGTTATGATGCGGGGCTTTTCCCGATATCCCCCTTTTTTCAAGGAGGGATGAGGGAGTGAAATCAGTTTTTTCGCTGTAAGGATCAGCCGTTCAAGCGCATCCTTAGTATGTGCATAATCAATAATGCAGAGAAATCCCTGGCCGGCATCCACCCTTTGGAATCTTCCTGTAACGGTCCCTGTTTGTCTGATACCCTCCAGAATCATCTGCCACGGGACTCCCAGCGACAGAGCGGCGGCGGCGGCGGCGGACATAATATTATAGACATTCGGCAGACCAAGAAGAGGCGACGAAACGTCATATCTGCTATCCCGGAATGATATGGTAAACCGTATCCCCCGGAAAGAGACCTGTATATTG
>Ga0307378_10005039_pt1 | contig 18536 bp, 22 predicted proteins | sample UN1MG_FD_202238 | JGI IMG/M metagenome (GOLD analysis project Ga0307378, IMG submission 202238) | Soil microbial communities from Risofladan, Vaasa, Finland - UN-1 | ecosystem: Environmental > Terrestrial > Soil > Coastal area > Acid sulfate soil | place: Finland: Risofladan, Vaasa | collected... | reverse complement strand
GGTGCTCTTCGCAGACCATAACTGAACCAGGCAATCCAACATTAAGGCGGCGTGAGGGAATGATGCGGGAGATCCTCAGCGACATCCTCACTTGGCCGTGGTTTTCCGAGCCGCACGGCTACAATTTTAATGGGCACCTCATTTGCCACGCCGAAGGTAATCTTTGCATCGATCCCGTCGAACCAGGCAAAGAGGGTGAAGAAGAGATCGCCCGCCTTGGAGTTCAACGGATTCTTCTGACCAACCGCAATCATTCGCGGGCGGCCAACAAGGTGCGCGGACAGACCGGCGCGAAATCTGCCATTCACCCGGACGACGCGGCTCACGCTCGGAGCCAGGGCACCGAACTGGACGACGATCTACACCCCGGAGACACGGTCGGTCCGCTGCTCGTGATTGGCGTTCCGGGTAAATCGCCCGGCGAGGTCGCCTTTCACTGGCCTGAAAGGCGGGTGCTCATCGTCGGAGATGCAGTGATCGGCAACCCGCCCGGCCAATGCGGCATGCTTCGCGAATCGGTCATGGACGATCCACCACGCCTGAGGGAGAGCGTGCGCGATCTTCTTGATCTCGATTTCGACGCGCTCCTAGTAGGCGACGGCGAAGCTATCCTTCAGGGCGCGAAGGAGAGGCTGAAGGAGCTCGTCGACAGCTTTCCGGCGTGAGGTGCAGGGAAACCCCTGCTCCTGCATGGTCTTCAGGAGGCCAAGTCGAGCTCCGAAAACCAACGCAGTCTTTCACCGGTCTGAACGCCAAGGGAGGTGGGCGGCGCCTACGCCACCTCCCGTAAATCAGCCCGCACCCGGGATTTCTGCGCCACATTCCAGCTCAGGGTCGCGAACCGCCAACTCCCAGTTTCGGGCCGCCATCAGCTGGGCACAGTTGAGAAACAGGGCCTTGTTAAGCCTTGCTCCTGAGAGATCGGCGTCCGCCAGCTCCGCCTTGAACAGGTTTGCAGCCGTGAGATTGGCTCCGCTCAGGGCTGCCCGCGTCAAGATGGTGCCCCTCAGGTCGGCACCGCTCAGATCGGCCTCGGCCAGATTGGCATCGGTCAAGTCGAGGCCGCGCAATCCGGCACCAGAGAGATCAATTGCCGCCTCCGTGTTTTCCGATCGCCAGGCATTCCATGACGCCACGCTGTCACCCAGCAGGGCAACCTGATTTTCGTCAGCTATCGTTTTCCTCCAAAAAAATGACGTTGGACAGCCGCGTGTTCGGGTTGAGACGCGCGGTGCTGAGCTGTGCCTTTGTGAGACCGACAACCCCCCGCAAATCCGAACCCCTTAAGTCGGCGGACTCAATATTGGCGGCCCTTAGATAGGCGCCACGCAAGTCGGCGCCGTTCAACGATGCTTCGCCGAGGAACGCGCCGCCGATTCGCGCGTCTCTGAGGTCCGCTCCGTCCAGTTGCACCTGACGCAGGTCGGCGCCGCGCAGGTTTGCTGCGCGCAAATCTGTTGAGCGTAGGTCGGCGCGCTCCAAGATGGCGCCACTCATATCAGCGCCACGCAGTACTGCGCCGATGAGAGTCGCCGTGGGAAACAGGGCGAATTCCATGTCAGCTTCGGACAGATCCGCGTTTTCGAGGTTGGCGCTCGCGAGATTGACACCACTGAGACGCGCTTTCCTAAGACAAGCGCCGGTCAAACGCGCGCCCTGCAGCTTGGCTCCGACTAGGTTCGCTCGTTCCAGATTGGCATCCGTAAAGTCGGCCCCCATGAGTTGGGATTTGTCCATCCTCACGCGGCGCAAAATCTTCCTAGCGAAGTCCATTCTCGTGAGATCGGCCGAGCTCAGATCGCCACGCGCGCCCTGCTTGCGCCCCGATTGCACATAGAGTTCGTGCGCGGTGATGATGCGGTGTACTTCCTCCACCGATATGCGGCGCATCGGCCTTTGCTCAAAAGCGTCCGCGAGCGCGGCAAAGGGCGATTGAGGCAAGCTGGACTGAGCCATGCAGGTATTATACGGGACCATCGCGGAAATCGGGAAACTCCCCGCTCACGCCGGCGGGAGGTCTGACAATTGTGCCGCATTGCCGAAGCGTTTTCGCCCCGCGCCGCATTTGGCACTATATGACTTACCGAATATCGGATGGAGCGCAGGCCGACGAGCGTTCGAATAGCGTTCCTGTCGTGGAGCTCACCTATCCCAAGCAAGAGTTTGTCGGTCAAGCAGGCCCCGCTGCCCGCGTGAGTTTCGTGCGATCCACCCTCATGCTTCAATCGTGAACTCGAGCCGGGTATGGGCGGCGCGTAGCGCGTCCTCGACGGTCTGTGGCGTCGCTCCCCGAGCAAAGATGAAGCCCAAATACTTGCTTCCTTCCGGAAGTGGAACGACTTCTTGTCCCAGGGGGATGGTGATTGTTAGATCCTCTATGCCGGGTATGCTCCGCGCATACTCTAGGCCGCGGACGTGACGCAGCCGTCCCGCCCGTGGGATTGGGATCATCATGACCCCTGAGGGAAGCACTTCGCGCTCGAGCGAGTCGACCGGGAGCCCGAGCGCATGTCGAAGGATGAGCTCTTCGAGTGAGATGCCTACCCCAAATCGCAGGACTCTCGAGCATAGACCTCCGATCGATCGCGGGGCGAGCTCGATGATCACCGGCCCGTTCTCATTGATTCGAAGCTCCACGTGAACCGGTCCGTCATGAAGACCTAAGGCGGTGACGGCCCTGGCCGTCATAGCGGCAATTGCGTCCTGCACCGGAGCCGACAATCGTGAAGGTGTGATGTAGATGGTCTCCTCGAAATACGGGCCTTCGAGCGGATCGGGCTTATCGAACAGTGCCAAGACGTTGAGACGGCCGCAATCCAGCAAGCCTTCCAGTGCAACTTCCGTTCCCGGGATATAGTCTTCGACAAGGACGTGATCGCGGAGGCCAGCCGGAGATGCGGCATCTGGGTGCTTGAGGATCTTTGCGATGCGATGAAACGCGGTGGCAAACGCCGCAGTGTCATTTGCGCGGATTACGCCGCGGCTGGCGGAAAGCGCCAGCGGCTTGAGAACGCAGGGATAATCAACACGATTGGCCGCCTCGGCCGGGCCATCATCGAGGGATACAAGGGTGAACCCCGGTGATGGGAGGCCGGCTTCCGTGAGGACCGTTCGAAAGCGAAATTTGTTCGCGGCGGCCCCGATGGAGCCGGGTGAGTTGTGTGACAGACCTAAGGCCTTAGAGGCCTTAGCTGCCAGCACGGTGGTTTCATCATCGACCGCGATGATGGCCTGGAGAGGATACTGACGGGCGTAGTCGACGATCTGCTTTGTTCCCCTTTCCGGATCCCTGAAATCGAGTGTGACGGTCCGACCCTGCGAGTATTTTTCAAGCACCTGGCGTCGGTTCGAACCCACAGCGACCTCGACATCGAGCCCCCGCGCAGCCTTGAGGAAATCGCTAACGCGGTACGACGTGGTAGGGATGAGGAGAAGCAAGCGTGCCATCGTCTCACCGCTGCAATAGGCAGCCACCGGGACACATCTGGCGGCGCTTGCGCCAGGGCGCCGACCTGCCGCGCTGCATCCGTGCGTCAACCGGCGTAGAGGCAACCCGTGTCAAATGTTCACCTGCTCTTGACGAGGCAGCCGCAATCCCAACTCGTGCGCAGTCTCAAGCTCCGCACCAAAGGTTCTAGAACGGACTCGCGCCGCCCTTGTCGGGCTGATAATAGGGGTTAGTCCCGCCGGCGTGGTCGGTTGCGTCCAGCACCGACGCAATTTTCGGGACCAACCGTTTGATCTCCGTCTCGACCCCCTGTTTCAGAGTGACGTCCGCCATCCCGCATCCCTGACAGCCGCCTTCAAGTCGTATGTAGACGGTGTCGTCCTGGACATCGACCAGGGAGATATGTCCTCCGTGTGCCGCCACCGCCGGGTTGATCCGCTCATCCAGAAGCCTCTGGATCGCCTCGCCATCCGGAGTGTCCAGGCCAGGCTTGGGCATGACGTCGCGATAGTCCCTGACGGCCTCGATCTCGGGAACGTAATGCCGGAGCATGTTCTCGATTCTATCTTTCAGCGAGAAGGCCGCGCCCTGAAATTCGAGTAGAACCTCTCCATTCTCAAAGCCGTGAAACGCGACGTCGCCTCCAGCGTCCTGCGCGGTCGGTCGGATGCGGGTCTCGATCAGTTCCCTGATCTCATTTGCCACCCCGTTGTCCTGGCCGATTTCGCCGGTGGGTTCATCCACCTCCTTTTCAAGAACGATCGGTTCGCCGGCCACGAAATGCTCCATAATGGCACCGAGAACTGCCGGCTTCACAACATGCCAGGCTACATCGGGCACCCTGGTAATCGTAATGTAATCGGGCCCAAGAAAGACACGCGCAACCGAATTGATCTCGAACAACCGCTGCGCCAGCGGCGAGCGCTTCGCCGATTGTGCATCGGGGTAGTCCGCGGTGCCGGACCCCATGACAGACAGCCCTGGAAGAAATTTCAGACTTTGTGGTTGTTCCGTGGCCTCGGTTTGAATGAACATCACTTCCGCTCCCTGCACCAGTTGACAGCCACTTAGAAAGTTGATGTTCCGCCCGTGAAGTCAAGCTAGCCCAGTTTGGCCTGGATAGTGTCTCGGGATCAGCCGGGCACCGTTACGTTTGTCAGTGCCCTTTCACCTACCCGGCGACGATATGCTGGGCATTCTTTGCCCTCGACAGCGGACTTCCCTTTCGGCTGCGATCTTTATGGCGCCAACCGCGCCGAGTGGCGCCCAGATAGAGTTTTCAGGAAGGACAGCCTGTCCCAACGAGCCGGGAGTTCAGTCGTCGAACAGCTCCTCGGGGTGATCGACGAGTTTGCTCAAGGTTGCGTGCATCTTCTGCAACGCCCGCACCTCGATCTGTCGGATCCGTTCCTTGCTGACGCCAAGATTCTCGCCGATCTCGGCCAGGGTCGTGCGCCGGTCGCGCAGGTATCGGCCGGTGATGATCTGCTGCTCGCGCGGCGTCAGGCAGTCCAGCGCCTGATTGATCCGGTCTGAACGGGCCCGCCGGCCGCTCGCCGCCTCCGCAAGATCGCCAGGGGTGGGTGATGTGTCGGCCAGAAGGTCGATCTGCTCGTTGCCCTCGTCCTCGCCGATCGGCACGTTGAGCGACTGATCGGGACGCGAGATATGCGCTTCCATCAGCTCGACATCGGCAACCCCGACGCCGAGCTTGTCCGCGATGGCCTCGCGGTCGTCGTCGGAAAGCCGACCGTCGAAACGCACCGCGTGCGAGGCGCGCAGCCGCCGCAGCTTGAAGAACAGGCTGCGTTTCTTGGGCGTCGTCGCGGCGCGCACCATCGAGGAGTTTCGCAGGATGTAGTTCTGAATCGCGGCCACGATCCACCAGGTCGCATAGGTCGAAAACCGCACTTTGCGATCGGGGTCGAACCGGTCGGCCGCCTGCATGACGCCGATATTGCCTTCCTGGACGAGTTCGCCCATCGGCAAACCGCTGCCGCGGAAGCCAGCGGCGATGCGCACCACGAGCCGGGCGTGGGCCTCGATCAGACGATGCAAAGCGGCCTCGTCGCGCTCTTCCAGCCAGCGTCGGGCGAGTTCTGCCTCGTCCTCGCGCTGCAACAGCGGCGCCCGCATCGTCGTATTGATGTAGCGCCGGTCGCTGCGCGCGGTTTGGGCTCGGTCGTTCAGGTACATCTGTCGTACACGGATCCAGCCGATCGAACGGGTTTGCTGATCTCACAGTGCTTTGTTGACTACTTTGGACTCCAAACTATATCAGCAGTTACAACGGCTGACAATATTATTTTCGACTCGCTATTAATTCTGACGGGTTCGGTGGAAGGCAGTGTCGGAGCAATTGGCTCACATCCTCGACCGCCTGGGACGGGCGGTCCACAGCCTGCAATACGCCGAAGGGCTCAATCCAGCCCAGTGGGAAGCCCTGCGGTTCATCAACCGCGCCAACCGCTACACCAGCAAGCCCGGCGCGCTTGCCGACTATCTCGGCCTGACCAAGGGGACCGTGTCCCAGACGCTGAAGACGTTGGAGGAAAACGGCTATATCCAGCGGGTCCGCGATTCCAGAGACCACCGCGTTGTTCGGCTCAAATTGACCAAGGTTGGCGAAACCGCGCTCCTGTCGGACCCAATCCGCCATCTTGAGGCCGCCGCGTCCGAGATGCCCGAGGAGGTTGAAACCGCGACCCGGCTGCTGTCGCGCTATGTCCTTTACCTGCAGGGGGCCTGCGGTATGAGCGCGTTCGGGATGTGCGAGGACTGTGGCTATTTCAGCGCGAACCACGAGCAGCCAAACCAGGCCCTTGTCTGCGGGTTTACCGGTGAGCCGCTGAGCGACAACGAGCTCAAGAAGCTCTGCGCGGCGTTCAAACCCTTTGACGAATAGAACATTATCCGATTGGTTTGAAACGGTTCCAGCCGAACCTCCCGCCGGACGGGAGTTTCGGAAAACCGAGCCTCCCGGCAACTTATTTGGGGACGACGAGAGGGACTGACATGGCACGCGACTTCGCGTTTTTTCGCTACATCAAGGACGGAAAAATCGGCCGAGTCACGATCAACCGACCTGATGTGCTGAACGCATTCCACTACCCCGCGGTTCGTGAATTCGAACGGCTTGCCGACCTGGTCGCGAGCGAACCGGACACGCGCGTTGTCACGATTGGCGGCGAGGGGCGCGCGTTTTCCTCCGGGATGGACTTGAAGGAGCTGCCGAAGGGCGAAGTAGACATCGGGTATCACGAGAAGTGGGAGCGCGCCCTCAGGCGATTCGAGACCATGGACAAGATCGTGTTGTGCCTGATCCACGGCTACGCTATCGGCGGCGGTCTGCAACTCGCCCTGGCCTGTGACATTCGCGTCTCTACCCGCTCGGCAGGCTTCTCACTTCCGGCCGTCACCGAATGCCTCATTCCTGGCCTTGGAACCTTGCGGCTGGCTCGCTACATCGGTCTCGGACGGGCAAAGCGCATGACGCTGCTGGGTAACAGGATCCATGGCGAGGAAGCAGAGCGGATCGGCCTGGTCGACCATTTAGTTGGCGAGAACTCCGCGATTGAAGAGTTTGAGGAGCTGGTTCAAGCGTACCTGACCGTTTGTTCCACCGCGAGCCGGCTCTCGAAACAAGCGCTCGCCAACTGCTTTGACATGGGGTTCGACCAGTTCTTTCAGCTCTACCTGGCGCTCCAGGGCAGAGCCATGGCTTCAGACGACTACCACGAGGCGCTCGCGGCCCTCACTGAGAACCGCGATCCGCTATGGCAATAAGTTTCCTCTTTCGAAATGCGTCGCTCCCGCGAGGCGAAGGGCGCGGTTGTGCGTTGAGGCGCCACACCCCCGACACCATCATCTGGCGGGCGCGCCCGGACCACGGAAAGAACCTTGGACCCGGCTGGTCGCACTGCCACGCCACGGCACTGGGGGGGTGCGGTCTCTAATCGCAATTGGGGCAAGTGACCTGCCATGGAAAAAGTGGTCCAGGCTGAATGAGAGGATCTGGCTTGTTCCGAACCCTGAAGAAGGAAGAAGAGATGAGCCGGAAGAGATACACACCAGAACAGATCATCGGGAAGCTACGCGAGGCCGAGGTTCAGCTTTCGCAGGTAGAAGGGGTCGGCGTGATCTGCCGATCGCCGGGGATTCGGAGCAGAGCTCAGGGACAAGCTGCTCAATGGGAAGATATTCTACACGCTGAAGGAGGCCAAGGTGCTGATCGAGCGATAGAGGAGAACGGCGGCGCAATAATCCCCCAGTGAAGCGGCCGGGTTGGCCGGCTGCGGCGGACCAAAATCGGCCCGTCTTCTTACCATCCCGGACGGTTCTTCCACCACCAGTCGGGCCGGAAGCGTTCACCGTAGCCGACGGCGTCGTCGAGCCACAGGGCGATGCGCCGCAACGGCGCGACCCCCCGCTCAGGGGATCAGCACCATGCCCTCGCGCGCGACCACGGTTCCGGGCCGGGCGCGCTTCGCCGCCTTCGCAACTTTGTCCATGAACGCATCGTCATGGCCGGGATCATGGTGGAAGATGACATAGGTTTTGACGCCCGCGGCCTCGGCGAGCCGCATGCCCTCCTGCCAGGTGGAGTGCCCCCAGCCCGCATAGTTGGGGTACTCGTCGTCGGTATAGGTGGCGTCGTAGATGAAGATGTCCGCGCCCTCGATCAGGCTGAGGATGTTCTGGTCGGGCCCGTCCTTCCGGTGCTCGGTATCAGTGACGTAGCAGATCGACTTGCCGCCGTGCATGACGCGGTATCCGGTGGCCTCGTTGGGGTGGTTGAGCTGCGCCGTCCGCACGGTGAGGCCCGGCCGCGGCGTCAGCGTGTCGCCGACCTCAAAATCGCAGAAAGTCATGTCCGACCCGAACACCTCCAGCGGCACCGGGAAAATCGGCGCCTCCATGAGCTGGCCGAGCACCGCGCGCAAGCCGATGGTCTCGTCGAGATGGCCGGCGGAGATAGTGAAGCGGTTCTGCTTGTCGAAGAGCGGCCGGAAGAAGGGCACGCCGTTGATGTGGTCGAGATGGGTGTGGGTGAAGAACATGTCGGCGTCGATCGGGGCCTCCTTCATCAGCATCTCGCCGAACTCGCGCAGCCCTGTGCCGCCGTCGAAGATCAGCATATGCCCGCCGCAGCGCATCTCCAGGCAGGAGGTGTTGCCGCCATAGCGGACATAGTCGGAACCCGGGCAGGCGATGCTGCCGCGCACGCCCCAGAAGCGCACGAAAAACGGCGCGTCGGGTTTAGTCTGGGCGGCGGGGTGGGCCAAACAAGGTCTCCATCACCGAACGGCAGCTGACGGCGGACACGCGCGCGCGGCTCAGGGCGCCAGCCGAAAACTGTTTCTGCCCGGAAACCGCTTTTGTTGGCCGTCCACCGTCACGGACCTTCTCATCCCACCACTTCACAAACTCGGCCTGATGCCCGATTCAATGTATTGGCCAACTAACGAGCCGCCGAGGAAAGAGGGGCAAACCCCGACGGCTCTAACCACTAACCTTCCTTCCGGGGGCCTAGATCAGTGGCTCAAAGTGAAATAAGAAGCCCCGCGCCCTTTGCACAGTGCCAGTTCTGACGGCCCGTATACGCCAGCTTCGGCGAGGGTCGGTGGTTCTTGCGGTGGAGCCACTTGGGGACCACCGATCGTGTCCCCGCTACCAGTTGCGAGCCCAACCGTTTCCTTCTGTGCCTTGATGGGCGCTGTCAACTTAACGAAGGCAGGTCGCAGTTGAACGTTTGAGCTGATCGGCTCAGTCAGCAGCGGTCACGGTCTGCCACGGATGCTGTCACATAAACATCGTGAGGCTTTGTCACGGGAACATTGTTACGAGCAAGGATGTGCCGAATGTGGCAGCCCGTCACGCAGCCGCTACCGCGGCGTTCCACTGCTCGGCCGCTTCGGCTCTGAATGTGCGCAGCGTGCGGCGGGAAACGAGATGACGTTGCAGGTTGAAGGTGTTGTAGACGGCGGCATGGGCGGAGAGAATGCGTTGAGCGGATCCTGCTGACTTGAACCGCTGGAGTTTTCGCTCTCGTCGCCGGACCGGCTGGTGTGAGTTCTCCGCCCGATTGTTCTTTCTCAGTCCCTGCTCATGGCGTGCGCTCAGACCGATATCCCGAAATGCCGATGCGTATGATCTGAGCTTATCGGTGACGACAACGGTCGGCGCGAAGCCTTGCTTCTTGAGGAGCTTGCGCATGAGCTTCCTGGCCGCCGCCTTGTCCCGCCTCCGTTGCACCAGAACGTCGAGAACTTCGCCCTCGTCATCGACTGCACGCCACAGATACATCCGTTTCCCGCCGATGCGGACGACCATCTCGTCCAGATGCCACCGTGAAACTTGGCCGAGGACGCCGCCGCCGAAGCCGTCGTGCGAATGCGGGCCCAAACTTCAGCACCCAACGCCGGATGGTTTCGTACGAAACGTCGAGGCCACGCTGCGCGAGCAATTCCTCCACGTCGCGGTAGCTCAAGGTGAAACGGAGGTAGGGCCAGACAGAATGCTGGATCACCGCCGGTGGATACTGATGTCGGGCATACGAGATTGGAGGCATCTGCAGACGCTACTCGGCCAGCAATCGCACATCCACATGATCCTGTGACAAAACCCACCCGGAGCCCCTACGGCCCTGCGTCCTCGGTAACCGCTCGCTAAGACGCCGGGCTCGCGGTCCTGGAGCCCGACATCTGCCGCCGAGATTTCCCGGAATCGGAATGCTTTGGCTTTTCCAGAACGCGGACGCTGCCTTTCTCATTGTCGGTGACGCAGAATACCGTGAAGAACTCGATCTCCGGCTCCGTACCGTAGCGCTCGACGATCCCCTTCAGCCACGGCCCGCCATAGAAGGCTTTGGCGTCCTTAAGCGTCTCCCACTGATAGACGCCGCCGGCAACGCCGCGCTCGCTCCAGATGAAGTGCTTGCTGATGAGCCCCTTTGCGGTTTTGAAACCGGGCGAAATCTTCTCAAAGTGTGCGAGGCAGGCGTCGTGGTTGATCGACGGCGGCAGATGGTAGCGGACGATTGCAGTGATCATCGAGGAGCCCTCCTAGTGCGTGAGCCGCAGACGGCCGCAAGCGACCGAGCCGGCGCAGGGACGCAATGGGGAAATCAGCCTAGCATTCCGACCGACACCGGTCCAGGAAGACAGGCACAAGACCGTCGGAGGATGCCGCCGCGGGGCATTGACACGTTAAGTGTCTGGCCCGGGCGGTCGGGTGTCGATACCGTTGCCGCATGACCACTATATCCTTCAATTGACATCGTTTTCCGCCGGCAATCATCCAGCACGCGGTCTGGCTCTATGCCCGCTTCACGCTGTCGTTTCGTGATGTCGAGGAACTGCTGGCCGAGCGCGGCATCGACGTTTCGAATGAGACGGTCCGGCGATGGTTTCTGAAGTTCGGGCGTCTGATCGTCGGCAATCTTCGACGCAGCCGTCCGCGCGCAAATGCTCGCTAGCACATCGATGAGATGGTCATCAAGATCCGTGATCGAAGATACTGGCTGTGGCGGGCGGTCGACGACGAGGGCGAGGTGCTCAACTTCTTGGTCCAGCCACGACGCTGCGCTCGATCGGCTAGGAAATTGTTGCGAAAGCTTCTGAAGAAGCACGGCTTTGCGCCAACGCGGATCACCACGGACAAGCTCAAATCGTATCCCGTCGCCATTCGCAAAGAGCGGCCTTGTGCGATCCACGATCAAAGGCTGCGAGCAAACAATCGGGCTGAAAACTCACACCAGCACCTTCGGCGATGCGAACGAAAGCAGCGGCGGTTCAAGTCGGCTGGGCCAGCCCAACGTTTCCTGTCGATCCACGCCGCCGTCCAGAACATCTTCTACGTCCAACGTCACCTCCTGCCGCGCAGCATCTTCAACACGTTTCGAGCTGAGACATTTGCCGTCTGGCGGCACTGATGCCTCCCAGCATGATCCATGATGCGGCACATCGCGGCTGACCGACCGCCGCGGTTAACGTGTCAATGCCGTGCATGGAGCCGACTTGTCGTCCATTGCTGACCATTGGTCATTTCGGCACCCTTTGCTGGTCGCATCGCGCTGGTGGGAATCTCCACTCCTGACAGACGAGCAAGTTTCATCCATCATTTCCGGGACCCAGGCATGTCAGCCGATCGAGGCGCGGCGTGAACAAGCCCTATCATTTTCTGCACAACCCGCCTGACCTGACGAGCGCGGAAGCCCGTAAGGCCCTGCCACCGCAAAGTCACCCGTTCTGGAACTATCTGATTCCGGGTGTGGCCCTCGGATACCGCAGGGGCGGCAGGTCAACTTACTGGATGCTCCGTCATCGCGAGAAGCCGCTTGGCGAGCGCGCCAAGTATCGCTACCGAACGTTCGCCTTCGCAGACGACTTCGACCCGGCCGATGGAGACGAGGTCCTATCGTTTGACCAAGCCCGCGCTCGCGCGATGGACATTTACCTCCGTGCCCGGTTTGATCGGGACAAGGAGAACGAAGGACCCTCGGTGTACTCGATATTCGAGGATCTGCCGGCGGACCCGCCATACACCCTGGCGGTATTGTCACGGGAACTTTGAAATGAGCAAGATTGTGTTGAGCGTGATCACCCGTCAGGTCGCGGCCACCGCGGCGTTCCATTGATCGGTGGCCTCGGCTCTGAAGGCGCGCAGTGTGCGGCGGGAAATGAGATGACGCTGCAGGTTGAAGGTGTTGTAGACGGCGGCGTGCGCGGAGAGAAAGCGTTGAGCGGATCCAGGCGACTTGAACCGCTGAAGCTTTCGTTCTCGCCGCCGAACTGGCAGGTGTGAGTTCTCCGCCCGATTGTTCTGCCTTAGCCCCTGCTCATGCCGCGCGCTCAGGCCAAGATCCTTGAATGCTGACGAATATGATCTGAGCTTATCGGTGACGACCACTGACGGCGCGAAGCCTTGCTTCTTGAGGAGTTTGCGCATGAGCTTCCTCGCCGCCGCCTTGTCCCGCCTCCGCTGCACCAGAACGTCCAGAACTTCTCCCTCGTCATCGACTGCACGCCAGAGATACATTCGCTTGCCGCTGATGCGGACTACCATCTCGTCCAGATGCCACCGTGAGCTTGGTCGAGGACGTCGCCGTCGAAGCTGCCTCGCGAATGCGAGCCCGAACTTCAGCACCCAGCGCCGGATGGTTTCGTACGAAACGTCGAGGCCGCGCTGCGCGAGCAACTCCTCCACGTCGCGGTAGCTCAAGGTGAAGCGGAGGTAGAGCCAGACGGAATGCTGGATCACGGCCGGCGGATACTGATGTCGGGCATACGAGATTGGAGGCATCCGTAGAGGCTACTCAGTCAGCAGCCGCGCATCCACATGTTCCCGTGACAATACCGTCGAAGATGTCGTCGCGGTGTCGTCGGACGGGCGGGCGTCGTCTGGCTGGGTCGACTGAACCGCGTCATTTCCCAGACTGCGCAGCGCGCCCACGCGCTTTTTTGAACGCAGGTTGATGCGTTTCTGCACAACAGGCGCCATCACGGCCTGTGGAATGAAGGTCACGATCGCGACTGCGGCCAACAGCGGCGCTGTCCACAGCATGTAGCCCATGACGCTAACCATCATGCCCCCCTCGATCAGGGGAAGCGCGATCGCATCGCCAGCAAATCCGCCCAAGGGCTCTACCTCCGCTCCGACGATTGATGCAAGCGCACCGGCCTTGTCGTCGTCGGCCGCGCCAGTCTGGCTGTCCCTCCAGCCGCGGCGCAATACCGTGGATCGCAGAAAGGCGATGAACCGCTCGCCCAGCAGACCCCGGCTATAGTTGAGTGCAAATTTGACCGCCTGTTGTGTGACAATGACGAGCGCATAGACCCCCGCCAGGATCATCAGCAGTTGCAGATCGGTCGTCGATATCGCGTCATCGATCTTGCGCCGCTGGAGCTCCAGCGGCGCAAGATCGAGGGGAAAAGACAGCAAAGCTGTCATGCAAACCTTAACCTGACCAGTCTTGGAGCTTTGCCAAACCGTCCGGTAGAGGCTTGTCCCGAGCCGGCTATTCTCGTGCCCGGTCATGACACGAGTGTCGCGCATACATCCGCTCGGAGCAGGTTCATGTGCGCGTGTCGGCGGTGTTGCGGTGTGGTTGTTAGCCTGATGCAACCGGCGGCCGTGTGGCGGTCGGCGTGGCCAAAGCTGGGCCCGAAGGCCAAGCTCTGGCGCCACACCCACTGGCTGCTCACTGGCAAAGTCGACGATCCGATCGCGGAGGTTCGAATTATTGCCTGGCCGAACGCAGCGTCAAACCGGCGATGCCCGCGGCAAGGGTCAATCCCTTGATACCCTCCACGCTCAACGGCTGGAGAGCGATGCTCTTCTTGAAGCCGCCAAGCAGCGCGTTTGCGCCGACACCGTACCCGGCTGCGATGCTTGCGGACACGCCGCCATACTCACCGGCTAGGGCACCGCGTCGAACGCTCTTTGCAGGTGCGAAAACGGCCCACACCATCTTACCCTAGCTGACGTAGCCGATGTCGATACCCCAACGGTTGATATCGCCGGTATAGACCTCCTTGCGGCCCTTGTCGGCAGGGGTATAGACGCAATTGACCTCGCGCGAGGAGCCGAAGATAAAGCTGGCGCCGCCCTGGACGTTGCAGTTGAGGAGGCCGATCTTGACCCCGTTTCTCGCGTCGGCGGTTTGCGCGCCCATGGTTGTAATCGCGGCGAGCGCAATGGCCGCCGTTACTGTGGGTACGAATTTCATCGTTAGATCTCCCGGGTGGTTTCAGAACCGAATTGGAAGACGGTAGCGCCGCCATTGTCCCAGTTTGAAGCCGTCGTGCAAAGCTGGGACACCGCAATGGTGCCTGGCGAGGGCAATGACTACTCCGTTTGCACGACCTGGGGCATTTTGGGCGAACGCCTGTACCTGCTCGATGTCTTCCGCGAGCAGCTCATCTATCCGGATCTGCGTCGCGCTGTGGTGGATCTCAGGCAGGAGTTCAATCCGATAATGGTATTGGTCGAAAAAGCTGGCAGCGGCTTCTCGCTCTATCAAGACCTGCGCAGGGAAGGAGCGGATTGGATCTTCAATCTCCACCCCAAAGGAGACAAGGTCAGTCGGCTGACCCACCAATCAGCCAAGATAGAAGCCGGGCATGTGTACTTGCCGAAGAAGGCGCAATGGCTAGTGGCATTTGAATCTGAGGTCGCCGCGTTCCCAAACGGCAAGCACGATGATCAGGTCGACAGCTTGTCCCAATTCCTGCGAGCCCTCGACCTTCGACCCTATCCGATCCGGTCATTGTCTTGGTATGCCGGAAAATGATCCCAACAGATCCAACGGTATCGCCGCGATCAGGGGCTCCAGCCCGTCGAGGCAGCCGCAACATCTTGCACCTGAAGAAACCAACGGAATTCGAGCGTTAAACACGACTGGACTTCCGTCGCCAAGGAAGCGTCCCTTGCCAAAATCGGCAACCGCATGCTTAAGGACGACGAGTACCGGGAGCTAGCAAATCGCCTATTCGCGATGATGACTGCAATGCTCGAAGATGCAACTGAGCCGGCGGTCGCGGGACAATCGGCGCGACTGACCCTATCGCAGCTTGCGGATCATGGGCGCCGACTTCGGGCGGTGATGGGCGACATCGAGATCATCGCCGAGGCCGCTACGATCGTTGCAAGTCCGAGCGCCAATCATCCCTCAAATCAGCGAAAACGCCCACGTTGAAAGAACTGGACTTCCTGCGCAAAGGAAGCGTGCATGGGTGTCACGAGCAAGGGCCGCTTCCGGCCCGCCCTGACCGGTCAACCGGCGGGGCTGTACCTGGTGGAAGCGCCGCGTTGGCCGCGGCGCCAAACACCGAAGGAGGCCCCCATGCCCCAGCTCACCGATGCCCAGCTTGTCATCCTGTCCGCCGCCGCCGGCCGCAAGGATCAGGCCGTTCTTCCGCTGCCGAAGTCACTCAAGATCAAAGGCACTACGGTCACCAACATACTCTATAGCCTACGCAAGAAAGGGCTGCTGGAGGAGAAACCAACCGCCCGTGGGGCCGTCGGTTGGCGCGACGACAAGGACGGCCGGCGCAAGATGCTCGTCATCACCGAGGCCGGCTTTGCCGCTCTTGACGGCGCGCCTAAAATCGAGCCGAGCAAACGCGCAGCCTCGGCCAAATCGCAGACGAAGAAGGTTCGTATCGGCGCCGAGCCGAAGAAGGTGACAATCAAAACTAATAGCGCAGCTTCGGCACCTACGATCCGAGTGGGTACCAAGCAGGCCCTACTGATCGGCCTCATGCAGCGCAAGACCGGCGCCACCCTCGACGAGGCGGTCGAGGCGACCGGCTGGCAGCGACATTCGGTGCGTGGCGCCATCAGCGGGACGCTCAAGAAGAAACTCGGCCTTGCCGTCGCGTCGGAGAAGGTCGACGGCCGCGGCCGGGTCTACCGCATTGCCGGACAAGACTGATGCGGCGGACCGACCGCGAGGAAGATCGCATGTGCGATGGCGACGACAACGAGAGCCCGTACCTGCGTCCACCGTTGCGCGGCTATGCGAACGTGATTCGCGATCGCGAAAGCAAGGCCGGGCGGGCGAAGCCGGACGGCGGACACGCCGCGTCGCTGGAGACATCGCGCCAGATACCGGACGATGCGGCTTGGGGCGAGCAGTGATGCGCGGAGAGCCCTCGATGGAAGATCGCATTGCCTCGATAGCGCAACTCGATCTGGTGTCGCTGCGCGTCCAGTGGACGGCATACCATGGCCGCCCGGCGCCAATGCGGCTGGGCCGCGATCTCTTGGCCAGGGCGGTCGCATACGGCATCCAGGCGGAACAATGGGGCGGATTGCGCCCCGCCCTGCGCCGCCGATTGAAGCGGCTCTGCGATGGCTGCGGGCAAGCCACGCAGGGAACGGTCTTGCGGCTGCAGCCAGGCGTACGGCTGATGCGCGAATGGAATGGCGAGACCCACGTGGTCGACGTGCTCGCCGACGGATATCACTGGAACAGCACGCGTTATCGCTCGCTCTCTGCCGTCGCCCGAGCAATCACCGGCGCACGCTGGTCCGGGCCCCGCTTCTTCGGCCTGCACGAGACAGCGCGGCCGTCGGGCTTGGGCCGGGGTTCGTCACCGTGACAAGCGGACGCCGTGCGCTGCGTTGCGCCATCTACACACGCAAGTCCACCGAGGAGGGGCTCGAGCAGGATTTCAATACGCTCGACGCCCAGCGCGAAGCCTCCACCGCATACATAAAGAGCCAGACTCAGGAGGGTTGGCGCGCCCTGTCCGAGCGGTTCGACGACGGCGGCTGGTCGGGCGGCACACTGGAGCGTCCGGCGTTGCAGCGGTTGCTCGCGGCAGTGCGGGCACGAAAGGTCGATGTCATCGTCGTCTACAAGATCGACCGGCTGACCCGATCACTCACGGACTTCGCCCGGCTCGCCGAGCTGCTCGACGCCCACCGCGTCTCTTTCGTCTCGGTAACGCAGCAGTTCAACACCACCAGCTCGATGGGACGGCTCACGCTGAACGTGCTGCTCTCCTTTGCGCAGTTCGAACGCGAGATCGCGGGCGAGCGTATCCGCGATAAGATCGCCGCCTCCAAGAAGAAGGGCATGTGGATGGGCGGCAGCGTGCCGCTCGGCTACGACGTGGAAGACAGGAAGCTTGTGGTCAACGCGGCCGAAGCGACGACCATCCGGACTCTTTTCCGGCTCTACATAAAGACCGGCAGCGTCCGGTTGACTACGATCGAGGCCGAGCGCCTCGGGCTCACGACCAAGGTGCGGATCGGTCGGCAGCGAGAGCGTAGCGGCGGGCCGTTCCATCGCGGCCATCTCTACACGATCCTGCGAAATCCAATTTACGTCGGCCGTATACCGCACAAGAGCCAAAGCTATCCCGGCCTCCACGCACCCATAGTCGACACGAAGACCTGGGAGGCGGTGCAGCGCCGTCTTGCTGACAATCGTACCGGCGAGCGCCGGCGCGGCAGCGGAAATTCATCCAGCCCGCTCATGGGTCTCCTGTTCGATACCGAGGGCAATCGCTTCACCCCTTCCCACACCGTCAAGTCGGGGAGACGCTATCGTTATTACGTCGAGCGGGCGCTCATCACCGGCGAAGAGCCGTCCCGCGCCAGGGTCCGGCGCATCCCGAGCCACGAGATCGAGGGTCTCGTGCGCGATGCACTCGCTGACCTTCTTGTCGCGGACGACCGGCTGCTTCAAGCCATCGGCGGGGCGCCGAGCGCGGTCGATTCGGACCAGGCGATCCGTCACGGCCGGCGACTGAGACGGGACATGCTCGCAGCCTCGCCCAAGGCCTGGACGGAATACATTCGCCCGGTCCTCCGCAAAATCATACTTGGCCAGACCTCGGTCCGCATCACCATCGCGTGCGACCCATTGCGGGCCGCGCTCGGCCTGCCGGAAACCGCGCACAAGGACGAGTTCCACGAGATCGCGGTCCCCGCACGCATATCGACGAGCGGCGTCGGTCTCAAGTTGGTGATCGGACACGGCATCGCTCCGAAGCGTGCCCCGAATCCGAATCTAGTCGCGATCATCACCCTTGCCCATGACTGGTGGCACCGATTGCAGTCCGGTCAAGCCGAATCGATCCGAGAACTCGCCGCTGCAGAGCGGGTATCAAGGGCGTATATGAGCCGTGTCCTCCGCCTCGCCTTCCTCGCCCCCAACATCGTCGAGGCGATCCTGGAGGGCACGCAACCGGTCACGCTCTCCACCAAGCGGCAACTGCTTCACCAGAACCTGCCGTTCCGCTGGTCCGATCAGCACCGTTTGCTCGGCTTTGCTCAGTCACAAGTGTAACCACCGAAATCGCCAAGAGAGACGAAGCGCCGGATGCCGCCCAGTGCGCCGGCGAGACCGGTCTCCGTGGGCACAACGCATCATGGCACCACCCACAAAGCCGCCGCGTCCCGCGGCTTCCGAGGGGTGCCGGAAGAGAGACGCGTCAATGCGGGAAAACACCAGACTGGATGGCTGGGGCGGCAGGATTCGAACCTGCGAATGCCGGTACCAAAAACCGGTGCCTTAGACCGCTTGGCCACGCCCCAACGCTGGTCAGCATGTAAGGCTTTCAGGCCGCATCCG
>Ga0307378_10005038_pt1 | contig 18537 bp, 16 predicted proteins | sample UN1MG_FD_202238 | JGI IMG/M metagenome (GOLD analysis project Ga0307378, IMG submission 202238) | Soil microbial communities from Risofladan, Vaasa, Finland - UN-1 | ecosystem: Environmental > Terrestrial > Soil > Coastal area > Acid sulfate soil | place: Finland: Risofladan, Vaasa | collected... | reverse complement strand
AGGTCTAATTTTTTCTCTTTCTGATAATTTTTCTGAGAGTTCCTTCTTCAAATCAGCTAATTTATTCTGTTTTCCAACTAAATTTTTATTTATTTCCATTGCATCAATTTCAAACTTAGTTAAACCTTTCTGCATTTTAAGATAAGCCTCTTCTGCTTTAGAAATCTTCTCACTAGGAGCATTAGTATTTACTAGTTTTACATAAGCTTGTTGCTTTTTTGCTAGATTACCTCTTTCTTTCGCTTCATCTAACTTCTTATTAGCAAGTTTTACTTTTACTTCAGCCATTTCAGATTCAACATTCGCAAATTTTGCCTGAATTTCAGCTATCTTTGTTTGAACTACAGCAACTTTTTCATTATATATCGCTTGACTTTTCTCCACTTTTAAAATATCATCACCAAATTTCAAAAGTTCTTTTACTTTTTCTTTTCTTTCAACTAATTTCTTACTTTTCTCAGCTAGTCTCTCTCGTATTTTTGCTAATTCAATTTCATTCTTAACAAGCATTTCCCTAACTTTTGCTCTTTTTACTATTTGTTTGGCTAAAGCTTTCATTTCGCTAGCAGATTCTTTTTCACTTTTCGCAATATTAGAATTTTCTTCGGCTAATCTTTCAATATTTTTAATCTCTTCCATATAAATCACCTATTTTTTTATTTTATAATCTATCAGACTAACTATAAATTTCATCGGAATTCTCTAACTTTTCTTCCTCATCCTCATCTTCAAAATCCGAATCATCATTTTCATCAGAATCATTAAATTCGTTATCTCCCTCATTTTCATCATCGTAATCATCATATTCATAATCATATTTCTTCTTCTTTTTTTTGGGGTCTCCTTTCATTTTAATTGATTTTCCTCTTTATTTTTTTAGTTAGTATAGATAATTTATTATAATGATAACATAATATTTAAATGTTATCATATGAAAACAATAGGAACAATCGACAACTTTATATACATATAAAAACATTTTATATATATATATAAATAAGTTTTTGAGAAATCACTAATAAAGAAAAAAGAGAGAAATTTTTAAAATGGCAAAAAAACCACCAAAGAAAAAAGACAACTTTCTTGGCTTTAGACTTTCAGAAGAAGTACTTAATAAATTAGATATTATTGCAAAACAAACCAATAAAACTCGTGGATTGGTTGCGAAAAATGCCATTGACCAATGGCTTAATCTGGAATTATTTAATCAAAATAACAACTTGATTATGATATCTAAAATTGCATTCTCTAAAATTTTATCTAAAATGAATAGTGAAGATTTAAATATTCTAGCTAATGAAGTTTCTTCCCTATATTCTGACCTAATGAAATTCATAGTAGCTAAACCTATGAATAACGATTCATTGAAGAATTATGCGGCCTTTTCAATTAATTTATATGGAAAAAATGGATTAAAATGGTTTAATACTATCGATATTCAGATTCGCGATAATATCTTTATCTTTAGGGGTTTGCATGATCTAGATGAAATTTTTTCTAATTACTTTTCAATGTTATATAAAAATCTGTTATCCGAATATTTTCAGTTAAAATTTATAACAACAACCGAAGAAAAAACCTCAAATTTAATTCATTTAGAATTTAAGTATACATGAGATTATTAGAATCGAAATCTTAAAATTAACTAAAATTTTAATATTTGGCTATATATTATGATTTTGGGTAATCTTTAAAAAATTTAGGTGAAATTTGAAATGAACTATGATATTATAATAATTGGTGCGGGACCAGGAGGTTATCATGCAGCTATTAGGGCTGCGCAATATGACGCAAAAGTTGCTCTTATTGAAAAGGAATATGTTGGGGGAACTTGCTTAAATCGGGGATGCATTCCAACAAAAGCACTTTTTAGCTCAGCAAAATTAATTGAAAAAATAAAAAAGGATGCTAGGGACTTTGGAGTGGACATAATTGGAGAAGTTAAACCTAACTTCAAGAATGCCGTAAATCGTAAGAACTTAATTGTGAATGAGTTAATAAGTGGCATTGAGACTTTAATTAAACAAAGAAAAATTGATTTATATTATGGAGCCGCTAGGATTCTTGAAGCATCCTTGGATTATGGAATAACGATTAATATTGAAGGTAAGGATACAAAACAGATAAAAGGAAAACGTTTAATAATAGCAACTGGAGCAAAACCAACTTTAATCCCCTCCTTTAATATTGACCATAAATTTATACTTACAAGTGATGATGTCTTAGCTAAAGATTTCAACAATGTCCCGGAAACTATATTGATTGTAGGCGGTGGGGTGATTGGTTGTGAATTCGCAAACATTTTCAATAGATTTGGGTCCAAAGTAAAAATTTTGGAGTATTTACCCTCAATAATCGCTATTGAAGAACAATTGGTCGTTCGAGAATTAAAAAAGAAATTCAATGTCATGAGTATTGAGATCCATGAAAATTGTAATATTCTAAAAATAGAAATGGTTAATTCAAAAGTTATCGCAACAACTTGTGATTCCAAAGTTCCTAAAGACCAAATTGATTCTGCTGAGAAATATTTTCATGAAGCGGATCTCTGTCTTGTGTCAGTAGGACGAAAACCATGTATTGAAGGATTAGGGCTAGAAAATACTAAAATTAAAGTTAATCAAGGAAAAATAGTTGTGAACCCAAATACATTAGAAACTAATGAAAATGGAATTTATGCTATAGGGGATGTTACTGGAGGAATATTGTTAGCGCATGTGGCAAGTTATGAAGGAAATATCGCAGTATTTAATACCCTTAGCAGTATTGGAGGATTCGATACTTTTCCAGTAGTCGCAGATTATACAGTAATCCCTGCTTCAATTTTTACTGCATTTGAAATTGGATCTGTTGGATATAAATCAAAATTTCTCGAAGATCGTGGAGTTAAAATAAGGACAGGTCGATTTGGATATGCTTCATTAGCAAAAGCGAAATGTATGGGGGAAGAAGAAGGCTTTCTAATGATTATTACTGATGAAAAAACAGATGATATATTAGGAGCTTCTTGTATTGGTGTTTCGGCATCTGAATTGATCGCAGAAATTGCTCTAGCAATGAAGAACGGACTAAGCATTCATGATATAACTAACACTGTTCATAGTCATCCTTCATTGTCCGAAATGGTTTTAGAGGCTGCAGAAGATGTCTATGGTCTTTCAATTCATAGAGCAAGAAGGAGAGTTAAGCAAAAAATAGATCTTAAAGAGGATATGATACGACAATTTGCCCAAAGCGAAAATCTGAAAAAATATGGGCTTATTTCAATAGAACCTTTACAAACTACATAATGATTTTTTAATAAAAATATCTTAAATCTTATAATATGTAAATTCCTTCTTTTTTCTCATCAATTCTTTTTCTATTTTTTATTGCGAGATAAAAATTATATGTTTAGAGGATTGCAGGAAGAAAAAACCTCAAATTTAATTCAATTAGAGTTAAAATTTAAATAGAATTATACAAAAAGCAGAAAATTTCAAAAAACTCAAAAAATAAAAATATCAATAAAAAAAGGGAGTATAAAATAACATATTTAAAAGGGGAATTATCTTAAATTTGTAATAAAAGACTAAACACATTAATATTTTTTTTACATATATTTAAAGGTAAGACGTGTCTAAAATCAAAACAATAATTATAAACAGATTAAATTTAAATACTATTTATTCTAGCTAAAATATGTTTATAAATTCATTTTTTATCTCCCGTTTCAAAGGTAAAAAGATATGGAAAATTTAACACAAATTGAAAAGGAAGTTCAACACAATCGTAAAATAGCTCAATCTGAAAAAGAATTAGCCCAAAAACAAAAGACTAATGCTTTAACTGAAATTAAAAAAGCAAGAGCTAGAGAAACTTTATTAAAAATTGAATATGATCTCGCTGAAATAAAAAAAGATTTAGCGATTAAAAGAAAAGTTTTGGCGGAAGAAAAAACAGAAATTAAAAAAAATCATATTCTAGATTTTTCGGATGAAGAACTAAGAATTGAAAATGATTATGCAATTTATAATGAGAAGATAGCAAAAAATCAAACTGAAATTGCTGAAATTAATAAAAAAATTGCCTTAGTAGAGAAACAAGTTGCTGAGCAAAAATTAAAATTAGCTAAAGAAAAATTGGATGTTGCGAAAGCACGAGAAAAATTAGCTAATAGGCAAACCTCATATTTAAAAGTTGCTCGAGCAAATGCTTCTGAAGACAAAATTTTGAAAGCCAAAAATAATGCAGATAACCAAAAAAAGATACTATTAAAACAGAAAAATGAGGTATTGGAAAAGGAAAAAGATGTAAGAAAAAAGGAAAATAAACTGGCTGATTTAAAGAAGGAACTTTCATTGGTGTTTGCTGAAAGAGAAAAAATTAGACATCCTGGTGTTGTTTTAGCGGGATAAATTAAATAAAGTTATTATAGAAATAAAAAAAAGTTGACATAATTGATTTTTCAAAATCTTTTCGAAGTCATTTTAGGTTGGTTATCTATTTATTTTTTTCCTATTCTTCTTTCAATATTAGCAATTTTTATAGGATATATTATTTATTTACTGGTTAAAAGGCAACTCTTCAAACTTGTTAAACATGAGAAATTAGAGCTAACTACGGCAAAGAATATCTCAAAATTAATTAAATATCTCGTTGTTTTGATCATTTCAACTGCTATTCTTATACAATTCGCAGAGAGTTTAGGTTTTATTACAGCATTATTCACTCTTGTTGGGGGGACTATAATAGGTTTTGCTGCTATGAATACTTTGGGTAATATGATAGCAGGTATTATTATAATGGTAAGTAGACCTTTTACTGTTGGAGATAGAATATTATACGATGGTAAAATCGCTGATATTGTCGAAATAAAATTGATTTATACAACTCTGATTGATCTTGATAATATTAAGATTTCAGTTCCTAATCAGATGTTATTATCACAAGAGATTTTTGATTTTGGAAAAAAGGAGATTATTAGAAGACATGTGACCATAACGCCTGGATTTGAGGAAGATAGGAAAAAAGTTGAAGAGGTTTTATTAGAGGTTGCTGGTAAGGTAAATCAGGTGTTAGAAGACCCTAAACCGTATGTCTGGATAAACAGTTTCCAGAATTATGCAGTTGAATATAGATTATATGTTTTCATAAAAGATATTAAAGATTTACCACGAATTGAATCTGAATTACATAAAGCTGTATTAGATGCTTGTAAAGAAAATAAGATAGATATTAGGACGCCTCTTTTACATAAAGAAATTAATTAGAAAAAAATTATTTACAGCTATTTTATATCCATTTTTTTCTTTTAAAGAAATACAACATAACAAGAACTATTGAAACCATTATCATTATTAGGATTGGATATGCAAAGGGTTGAGTTAGTTCAGGCATATGAAGGAAGTTCATACCATAAAAACCTGCTAAAAATGATAATGGGATAAAAATTGTTGAAATGATTGTTAAAACTTTCATAATGTCATTCATCCTATTGCTAACACTTGATAAATACATATCTAACATTCCAAAAATTATATCCCGATAATTTTCTAACAGATCACTAATTCTAAAAATGTGTTCATATATGTCTCTTAGATAGATCTGCAATTCATCACCGATTAGATTTGATTGTTCACGTTGCAATTTATTGACTACTTCTCTTATTGGCCATATTGATTTTCTCAACTCAATAGAAGATCTTTTCAATCGATAAATACTTTGTAGTGTTTCTGGTTCAGGATTCTTTATTAAAATGTCTTCAATGTTTTCTATATCCTCGCCTACTTTTTCAATTACAATAAAATAATCATCAACTATAATGTCAATTAAAACATAAAATAGGTAATCTGCCCCCATTACTCGAACTTTTCCTTTTGGAACGTGAATCCTATCATAAATAGGATTAAATAAGTTAGTATCCCGCTCTTGGAATGAAATTACATAATTCTCTCCTAATATTAAACTTATTTGCTCATATTCAAAATCCTCTTTTTCTTGATTCCAACTTAACTTTTTTAGAACCGCAAAAATATAATTCCCAAAATCCTCTAATTTAGGCCTTTGACTAGGGCTTAAAATATCTTCTAGAATAAGAGGATGTAAATTAAATTGACGACCAATCTCTTCAATAACTTTTATTTGTGCAAGACCGTATATATCAATCCATCTAACGAAAGGCTTTTCAATTTTAGTAAGATCCATCTGAATCTCTTCAAATTCGTCTAAATTAAAATGATCGGCAGTATAATCAGTTACTTTAATTTTAGTTTTTTCAGTTACTTTATCTCCTGTATAAATTAGAGTTCCAGGAGGAAGACCAACTTTTTTTTTTTTTTTACTTAAAGGAATTGCTTTTCTTAGAGGTTTAGAAAATCTCCTCAAATTATCTCACTTAAACAATCTAAAGTTATTTTTATCCAATTATTTATTAAACCAACTTTTAAAATAAAAGTTTTCTTATATTTTTTTAGATAAAATTTAGGTTCTCAAAATAATAAAAACCTTGGAGATAAAAGTTTAGGTATGAAAAGAATTTTTAAAATAATTTTTAAAATAATTTTTTGGATCTTTATTATTAGTATTGGGATTTGGATCTATTTTTTCTCTGAGTTAGATCAGTTATTGCTTAATTTAATATTAATTAATATCTTCGTGTATGTTTTAAGAACTGTTTTAATTGAAGTAGTAGGTTCCATTGTTAAAAATCTCTTATCACGTTATATTTTTATTATTATTGTGAATATTGTATGGATCGTGTTTATTTTTCTATTATTATTTGAATTATCTCCAATATATTCCGTAGCTATTTTGTCATTTTTAATAGTTGCAATTTCGTTAACATTTCAAGGAATTATAAATAATATTGTAAGTGGAATACTATTGTTATCTTCAGGGGGATTTGAAGTAGGAGATTTAATTCAAACTAATAATATTGATGGAATTATAAAAGAGATAACATTAAATCATATAAAATTAATGGATTTTGATGGAAGCATAACATATATTCCAAATCGAGTTGCGTTTAATTCTTCAGTAACTAGATACTCTCATATTGAATTGAAAAAATCTGATAAACTTGATTTAATTAACGTTATTAAAAAAGTAAAAAAATCTTTTACTGGGGCAAGAAAATTAACTCGGTATACTAAAGTTGTAGAGCTTTTAGGAACTGTTAATGTTGAAAAAATTGATGAACTTGTAGAACCTGTTTTTAAAAAATATGAACCAATGTTTGGAACTAAACCTTATTTTTACGTTAATAATACTGTTGCTGATCGTTTAAGCATTACCCTCCAAATATTATCAAAAGATCCAAAATTAATTTTAGAATATTTTGATCCCTTTCTAAAAGATGTTCTTTTTCAGATATATCAAAATGAAATCAATCTTGATTGGAATAACAATAAAAAAACGGAATTTAGGTGATATTCAATTGGCTTTAAATGATTTAAACTTAATCCCTATAATATTTTACATTATAATAGCAGTCGCGGTTTTTTTAATAAATAAAATTGTTTCTTCAATAATGGAACATTTTAAGAAAATTCCATTAAAGCAAAAAATGGTTATTAATTTTTCATTAAAATTAATTTCGATTTTTATTATTGTATTCTTCACAATAGAGATTTTATCACTTTATGATTTGATAGCGCCTGAATTCATAGCAGTCTTAACAAGTTCAATTAGTATTGCAATTGCTTTTGCTTCCAGTGGTATTTTTGCTAATCTAATGTCAGGAATAGTTTTGATGATTATACGCCCCTTTGATTTAGGAGATCTAGTTAAGATTCAAAATGATAAAGGAATAATAAGATCAATTGGGTTAGCAAAGATTATTCTAGAAACTTTTGATAATATATTAATTGAAAAATCAAATTCTCAAATTATCTCTTCCATTATAGTGAATTACACGGTTAAGCTTGGTAGAAGAAAAAGTTTTGAGGATTTTAAAAGGAAAATCCTCGCCCCTCAAGATAATGGTATTTTAAAAATTGAAGAGGGTCGTGTTGATAAAGATTTAGAAAGTGAGTTAAAAGAAGCATATGACAAACTTCAATCAAAAAATTATCCAAACCTCTATAACTACACATTTCGAATGACTTTCCCTTATAAAAGGTTTCGATTAATAATGGACAAAATAGATGATTTATGTATCGATTATAAAAATAAAGGTATTTTTCGTCTTAAACCACGATTTGATATTGTTGACTTTGGCTTTAAAATAACAATAAAATTCCGTATTTTGACATTTAGTCCTCAAAAAATTTTTGAGTATCAACCAAAATTTGCTAAAGATGTTTATAATATAATTTATGAGTATATAGATAAATAAAAAGGAATAAGGATATTTCATTGAGTTTGTTTATATAATAGAGTAGAACTACTATATGGAGATATTTTATAATTTATATAGATTAATAAGAAGAAAATCCCTTCTAATAATTAATAAAGCCTAATAAACAAGTAAAAATATTTTAAATATCTACAATAATACCATAATTCTTAAGATCTTCTACTAATTTTTCTGTGTAGTAATAATGGATTCCTTTAAAACCTAAAGATCGAGCAATCTTTATGTTTTTCTTCTCATCATCAATTAATATTGCTTCTGATGGCTCACATTCGATATGCTTGATTAATTCTTCATAGAATTCAATATCATTTTTATTTTTTTGATAATCAAAGCTAAATACAGTATCATCAAAATATTTTAAAAAGTCACATTTTTTATCCAGATATTCGATACGTTCTCTTACATTTCCACTGAAAATTAGTAATCTATATTTTTTTTTTAATACTTTTATTAAATCTTCAATACCATAATGAATACAATAAGATCCAAACCATATATATCGAGTATGTTTTTTTTCTTTTTTGTTAATTTCTAATTTTGAAAATAATTTGTCTTCAAACTCATCAATAGTCATTAACCCCTTCCTTAATAAGTTACCCTCTGAATTTGGTTTATCACTAAAAATTTCGCGAAGTAATTTTTCATTTTTAATATCATAAATTTCTCTAATTTTCTCGATTGCCAAAAAAGATCCTGGTGTAAAATAGACTCCTCCTAAATCAAAAATTATCGTTTTAATATTGTTCATTTCTGACAAATCTCATGCTTTTTATAATTCAAATTCTAAAGAATTCATAAGAAAAGATAATGTTTATTATTTTAAGAACAAGATTAATTCTTATTCGTCTACATTATGTTTATAATATATATTTTCTAAATATAAAAATAATTAATAACAGATTTACTTAAACATTTTTCTTTCTTCTCTTAATTCTCTTTAAATATTTCGGTTTTTGTTGTGCTAACGGTTTTATGTACCCTAATAAATCGTCAAAAACTATTTTTTGCTTTAATTGCGGACGAAAAACAAACTTAAAATATTTTTTTTTCCAATAGAAACGTAAACTATTAAGATATACTAAAATTTCTGTAATTTGTTGGGGGTTAATTTCTGTATATGAAGTTATTATATTTTCCTCGGTATTAGATTCAATATTTCTCTTTAATAAACTGCCATCCGTTTTCAATATATAGATTGTTCCATTTAAATATGCATCATTTTCTTTATTATGAGTTAATCCGAGATACCGTGCGTATAAATTAAAATATTGATTAATCTTAGCATATAGATAATTTTTCTGTATTACATCACGATTCTTATTTTTTATTAATGTCTTTAGTTCTTGGTCCTCCATTTCTCCTGTGCTAGTTTGGAGTATTTCATAATATTTCACTTGGAGGTTGGTAAATATTAGCATCTCTATATCCATATAAAAATCCTGAACTTCAACAGATAAAATCCTGTCATCTTTGAGGTGATCCCAGATTAATAAGAAAAGTACTGCAATTGAAACCCCTAGACTAACATATACAATGATATCCTGAGGATTCATTATTTTTGAATATTTTCTTGTTTTTAAATTAGTATATAATGTGACTTAGGTAATTATATATACTTTTATTATTAAATTTATCATGAATTCTTTAGACATTCTTATAAGATTGGATAGAGAGATTCTCATTTTAAAAAAATTCACTCTGAATATTCTATTTTTTTAACAAATTTGATGGAAAATTTATATCGATAAAATTGATTACGTTAAATCAACCAATAAGAAATAAATTTCCTATAAAGACGAATTAAGATCGTTTCTGCATTTTAATTTTTTATTAATTTAATATCTTTAATCTAAAAGCTATTAAAATTAATACTCTACTGAACCCAAAACCTTGATAGAGAAAAAACCATACATAAATTTTAAAAAAAAGTAATTTTTAATTTATTTTTTAAATTTTTCTTTTCCTGTAAAGCCAACTAAAAATCTAGCAAAACCGCTCAGAAACATAGAAATAGCGAACAATGAAAAAACCATTGAATTACTTAAGGATGGTGCAAACAGTACAATTAATGATAAAACGACTACAACAACGCCTATAATGAAGAGGAGTATTCGATACCATTTCAAATAATTAGCACCTGCTAGTCCTATAAAGATTCTCGAAATTCCTACGATTAATATAATAATCGAATATATAAAAATTATTAATGCTACTGAAAATGTAGGATTTGACAATACAGCAATTATCATAGAAATTGAAACTACAATTAAGATAATCCCAGATATAAATTTAACAATTGCACCAGCACCAGTTAGTTCTTCATTTGAGAACGCATTAAATATTCTTCCCATACCTGATAATATTAAAATTGCCGAAAACAATAGGATAAGTAATAAAATTGCAGCACCAGAATAAAAGAATATTGTAATAGCAAGTATCATTATTAATAAACCGTTTGTTATATTTGATGCATTTAGTCCCTTCTCAACTGATTTTTCACTCATAATAATACCACAATTGTATTTTTTTATTAAAAATTTTTGAAATTGAATCCAGATATGTAATATATTAACTCAAATTCATTTATAATTTTAACTTACCATTTATAAATTTAAGTTCTATTCTTCGAATACACTTTTCTAACTTAATTTTTTGAAGAATTATTTGAAAGTAAAGAAAAATTTTAATTGCTTTACTCGCAATAGGGATTTTTGGCAGCCGATTAGAATCTCGTGTTGAAGTGATCGTTTTTAGCTGCGGTCATTTCTTGCCAATTTGTATAACTCTACTTATCGAAAGATTATTGATTAAAGACGCCTTTTTCTTAATGATAGGAGGGATTTTATTCATTATGATTTATTATGCGGAATTTAAACGTGTTAAGAGTAAAAAGAGAAAAAAGCCTTAAGTGTGTTTTATACTATAAATTTCTAAATATGGATTATTCATAGAAGCAATAGAACTCTCAAATATCCCTGTTTTTCATAGTATCGAAGAAGCAGTTTAATTAGTTCAAGCTCTTAAAATATTAACGAGAAGAAATAAATTTAAAAATTGGAAGTAATAAAATAATTTAATAAATTAAATCTAACAATTAATCATGTTTAAAAACATAAAATAAACAAAGTAAATCTAATTAAAAATGTCTGATATATCCAATGCTAAAGCGCTATTCGATAAAGATCATATTTATGATTATATCACCACATTTGATTTTCCTCGTCTTGCAGGAACTGAGGGAGAGAAAAGAGCAGTAGAGCTTTCTAAAGAAGCTTTTAAAAATATTGGATTTGAGAAAAATCAAATAATAAACCAACCCTTTAAATTCTCAAACTTTTATTCTGAAATACTTATAAAGATTCTTATCCTAATCAATCTAATTTTTGTAATAATTGTTTTTTTAATCAAATATATATATACTTTCTTAACTATTGCTATAATTGTAACTTTTATTCTTGTTTTTCTTTTAATGATTAAATTGTTAAGATATCCTGAACTTAATGAATTTTGGGAAAAGCATTTTGGAAAAATTTATGAAGCCACAAATGTTTTTGTAAAAGTTCCATCTAAAAGCATTAAATCAGAAAGATCTGGAGATATTATTGTATCTGCTCATTTAGACTCAAAATCACAGACATTTAAAACAATTTGGAGAGTAATATTTTCAAGATCTTGGTTATTTGGCGATATTGGTTTATTAATTCTCTATACTTTTTTTTTAGTTGATTATCATAATCTTGTGAATTTTAAACCATTTCTTATAATAATTGAACTAGGGATAATTATTTCAACTTTTTTAATTATTTTATCCAATATTTATCTATTATTTCTAAAAACCGAAAATAAATCACCGGGTTCATTGGATAATGCTTCTGGAATGGCAATCGTTTTTGAACTGGGTTCCTTTTTTAGAAGAAATCCTTTAGAAAATTACAATCTATGGTTTTGTCAATTTTCAGCTGAAGAGAGAGGAACTATGGGATCTCGAAACTTTCTTGATGTCTATGAAAATGAGTTTCTTACAGATTCAAATTTTCAATTTAATTTTGATATGGTATCAATGTCAGAAAGTAAGAGGAATCAAGTTGAATATATTAAATCTTATGGTATTTTCCCTCGAAAAAAAATTTCGTCAAAAATTAGCAAATACATTCATAAAGCAGCTACTGAAGAAAATATTAATTTGCATAGTTTCCATGTTTCAGTCGGTGCTCATACAGATTCATTACCTTTTCATTTAAGAAAATTCAATTCAATTGATTTTACGACTTATGTTGCTGCAAAATTTACCCATAGTGAAAATGACACCCCAGAAAAAGTGGATCCACAGATTTTACTTGAGACTTGTCTAATTGCCCTAAAATCAATTTTGTTTCTCGACAAAGATTTTAATAAACTCTCTAATAATTGAGTTTTACATTCCTCTTATATAAAAAAAATCTAAACTCCTTAGTTTGTTATTGAACTTTAAAAGTGTCTTTTAAAATATAATCAAATTATTAATATTTAATTATGTTGACACCAAATTTATAATTAGAACTCATCATTTCTTTAATAAATATGAATTTTAATAATCAAGTGAAGAAATCATAAATCTAAAGAGCCGATTATCATCTATTAAGGATAAGTTACATCAAAAACTTACATCGTTCTTTAAAGAAGAGGTTGATAGTAGAGATCTGAAAAATCTTGAGAAAATTATACTCTTAATCATAGTCTTGATTTTTACACTTATAGGTTTAGATTTTAATAAATCTCAAAGTTATAATAAATATGAGAGAGTGCAATTTTACTCGGCGGGAGCGACATTATATGCGAATTTATATTATCCTGCTAAATCTTTACCCTTTCAAGAAAAGAGACCATTGATTATTTATTGTCACGGAATTGGAAGTCAGCGTGATTTCGATCTTAGAATACCTATAGAATTCTCTAAACGTGGTTTTTATGTTGCTGCTCTGGATTATCATGGACATGGCGAAAGTGGTGGTACTATTAATGATATTGACACGGCAACTAATATACCTGCTCTTGCTGAAGATTGTACAAAATTATTAGAAAAGCTCAAGACTTTATCATTTTTCTCAAACGTTAATATTTCTCAGATTGGATTAATAGGTCATTCACTAGGAGGTATGGTCGTTCTCATGAATCAAGCTCTAAATCCAGAATTTAAAGCTACTGTTGCTTGGGCACCTCTTGTAAATTTCACACCACCAAAATTTGGGCTTGGATGGCAAGGATATGAGCAATATATCCCGGCTAATTTAATCAATGCTACAAATTCTGAAAATCTACTAATTATTATGCATGTAAACGATGAAGCCTTAGATTATTCTGAAAATGCATTAGTCGCAAAAAAATTGACAAATTGTACAGTAATTAATGTAACAAGACCCCTTATTGGAGGTGGGCATCAATTATTCTCTGACCAAGTTCTTATTGATTCAATTCAATACTTCGAAACACAGTTTTTTAATTCCGAAACCATAAATGGACCAATAATAATAACCTACTTTTGGAATTATATATTAATTATCTTAAACTTAGGGCTACTAATCTCAATAATATTTCTACTTATTTCATATAGTTCAAAATTTTTTCGAATAAATTCAAAATCAAGCAATCTACTTAGTAAGAATGAAAATAAACGCTTCTCTAAAATGAGAAAGATTGGCAAAATTATAATAATATTTTTTTTCTCTTCGATTTTTCTCTTAAATTGGCAGTTTTTTGCCTCCGTTTTTGGATTAATCGGAATATTTATTGCATCACTTCTATTTAGTTTCTTCTACTTATTAATCAAACTACTTAAATATTTTATAGGTTTTAAAAAGCAAAAAGTTGAATCTAAGTTAAGAGAAATAAAAAATCATATTAAAAAAGAATTGGATATAAGAGTTCTTATTTATTCAACGATTTGTGCTTGGTATTTTATCCTTATTTATTTAATTTTTTGCTATTTTTATCCTTTCGCCTTTATATGGCCTTCGAATGCAAGAAGTATATTCATTTCGATGTTATTTTTTCCAGTTTATTATTCAATAGAAATTTTATTTAGAAAACTTATCTACCCTCAATTAAGTTTTGTAAAATCAGAAAAAACTAAAGCAAAACTAATTATACTCTATGCATTTATGATTTATGGAATCTTAATGATTTTTGCTCAAAATTTCTCCTATTTACCTTCAGTTTTGTTTACTTTCTTAATTTTACTTATAGTTACTGTGGGTAACACTATTATTTTTGAACACACTAGACGATTTAGTGCAGTATTATTGAGTTCTTTTAATATAATCATATTATTCTTCTCAGCAATAATTTCAAATGTAATAGGAATAGGTATTGTTGGTCATTTGTTCTAAAAATTAAATGGTTTAGTTAATTATTATAACTATATTTTATTTAATTACATAAAGATATTTAGCTAATTAGAGTGAATTAAGATTGTTTGACAAAAATTATTTGGAAAAAGTAAGAGAAGAAAAAGAAAAATGGGATAAATTATATGAAAGTTTAAAAGAACGAGATGTAAAATTTGTAACTGATTCTGAAATCCCTATTAAAAGACTTTACACTCCTTTAGATATAAAAGATAAAGATTATTTAAGTGAAATCAGTTTTCCAGGGGTTGCACCTTATACTAGAGGAGTATACCCCTCTATGTATAGAGGCCACTTATGGACTATGAGATTATTCTCAGGTCATGGAACTCCTGAAGAAACTAATAAAAGATGGAAATTTCTTTATGAAAATGGCGAAACTGGGTTTAGTGCTGCAGTAGATGCGTTAACATTCAACGGAATTGACCCAACGGAACCCGATGGAGCACCAGAGGTTGGAACATCTGGTGTGCCACTTTATTGTATTGATAGTCTCTTTGCCTTAACTGAAGATATCCCTATAGATAAGATCAGTGTAGCTTTAGTAGTAGAACCTTTCACTTCTGCTCCCGTTTGCTCTATGTATTTTAATATGGCGAAAATGCGGGGATATGATATTAGAAATTTGATGGGAACAACTCAAAATGATATATTAACTATGACGGTAGGGTATATCCCTTATAAGAACAGTCCTCCTAATCATATACTTCGCTTAGCATGTGATTTCATTGAATGGACAGTAGCTCAAAAAAATGTCCCTAAATGGCATCCGATAAATTTTACGGGCTATAATTATAGAGAAGGAGGAATTGATGCTGTTCAAGAATTAGGATTTGTATTTGCGAGTGCTTGTTCTCATATTGATAATCTAATGGAAAGAGGATGGAAAGCTGATGATTTTGTTGGACGCTTAGCCTTTCATTTAGCCGCCCACAAAGATTTTTTCGAAGAGATCGCTAAATTTAGAGCAGCTAGGAGAATTTGGTATAAATTAATGAAAGACAAGTACGAAGTCAAAGATCCAAGAAACTTAGGTTTTCGATTCCATGTACAAACCGCTGGATCTTCTTTAACAGCACAATCACCTAAAATTAATATAGTAAGAACGGCCATTCAAGCTTTAGAAGCAAACTTAGGTGGATGTCAATCATTACACACAAATTCTTACGATGAAGCTATTTGTCTACCATCTGAAGAAGCCGCTCTAGTTGCCTTAAGAACTCAACAAGTAATTTCAGATGAAAGTAGAATCCATAATACTATAGACCCTCTCGCTGGTTCATACTTTATTGAATGGTTAACAGATGAAGTTGAAGAAAGAGTTTGGAAATACATTGATAAAATCCAGAAAGCTGGCACTATTGATAAGACACTCTCTTCAGGATTTCTATATAAAGAAATGAGAGATGCCTTTCATAAACGCAGAATGAAACTCGAGAGTGGCGACGAAATAATGCTTGGAATAAACAAGTATGCTGTACCTTATGATACAGTCACAGATGTGTTTAGAACAAATAAAGAGGCAATAAACATCGAAGTTCGTCGAATTGAAAAACTAAAAGCTCGGCGAGATAATGCGAAATTAGAAAAGATATTGGATAAACTGCGAAATGTTTGTGAGAAAGAAGAAAATGTAATGCCTGTAGTCATGGAAGCGACCAAAGAAGGAGCTACTGTTGGAGAAGTATGTAATATCTATCGAGAAATATGGGGAACCTGGGATCCTCCATTGGCAATATAAATAATGAGGTGGTAAGGATGAGTGAGAAGAAAATAAGAGTATTGATGTCTAAGCCGGGTATCGATGGTCATTGGCGTGGTGGAATTGTTGTATCAAGAGCTATTAGGGATGCAGGAATGGAACTTATTTTTGGAGGATTTCAAAATGTCCAACAGATCGTTGAATCTGCAATTCAAGAGGATGTAGATGTCATTGGATTAAGTATTCATTCTGGAGCTCACTTTGCGTATACACAACAAGTTATCGATTTATTAAAAGAACGTGGAGTACTTGATAATGTTATGATTCTAGTTGGTGGGGTTGTTCCTGCTCAAGATTTTTCTAAGTTAAAAGAGATGGGTGTTGCGAATATTTATGGTCCAGGTTCAATGACATCTGATATTGTCGAATTTATTAAAACACATGTCAAAAAATAAAAAAGACATGTAATATTTTTTTTATCAAATTTTAATTTTACAACTATTTCTCGTTGAGGAATGTATTTTATTGAAAGCTGCTTATGATCTTGATACCTTAATTAATAGGTTTAAGAATAAAGATAAAATCGCTTTAGCAAGGTTAATTACTATCATAGAAAATGAACCAGAAAAAGCACATGAGATATTTAAGCATTTTGAAAATATAACTCATGATTCATATATTATTGGAATAACTGGGTCTCCTGGTGTTGGAAAAAGCACATTAACAGGTCAAATCTCTAAAAAATTATTAGAGGAAGGAAAGTCAGTTGGTATTATTTGCGTAGATCCTACATCTCCATTTAGTGGTGGTGCCTTTTTAGGAGATAGAGTTCGCATGACCGATATATCATTACATCCTAATATATTTCTGCGAAGTCTTGCCTCAAGAGGGTATAAAGGAGGTATCTCAAGATCAGTATTTGATATTAGTTTATTATATGAAGCTTATGGAATGGATGTAGTTATCATTGAGACGGTCGGCGTTGGACAAGCCGAATTTGACATTTATAATCTTGCATATACTGTTGTAGTAGTTTTAGTTCCCGGATATGGTGATGCGATTCAAATGCAAAAAGCCGGGATCATTGAGATTGGTGACATGTATAATATAAATAAAAAAGATTTAGGTGGAGAAGATATAGCTGTTCAAATTGAGATGATGCTTGATGATACAGTATTTCATAGTGGATGGAGACCACCAGTTTCCATGACTGATGCACTTTCAGGGGAAGGTGTTGAGGAACTTATTCAAAATTTATGGGATCATAAGGAACATCTTGAACTTTCAGAAGCAATAAATGAGAAAAAAAAGAACAGATTTACATATAAGATTAAGGAATTAATTTATTCAAAAATTGAAAAATTGATTTCAGAGAGTTTTATCAATGAAAACGAGATTAAGGATATTGTAAATCACGCTGTAGATGATGGTAAATTTAAAATCTACCGAACAATTCATAACAAATTTGAAGAAGTAAATTTTGAAATTAAAAAGAAAGCTTAACTTAATTCACCTGAATATTTTAAAATTCTTTTCTTAATTAAGATGAAGTAATATGTGAATTCAAATTTAGGGTGTGAAACAATCTAAATATCATGAATGCACGTGAGAGAGTAATTAAAGCATTAAATCATGAAGAACCAGATCGAATTCCTCTTTTCTGCCAGATATTAATGCCAGAATTTAAAAAAAGACTGCTGAATTACTGGGGATCTTCATATAAGAAAGAAAGGAGGTTTGTTTTATCATATCGAGACTATAACTTTGAGTACAAATTAGGATTCGACGCATCATGGGACTTTTATTGCTTTCCAGTGTATATTCCACAAAATTATATGCAAAACTATCCACTTCCTCAATTGGATGATGTGGATAAATATCTTGATTATCATGGTAGGATATTCTTGAAACACCCATCAATAGATTTAGGTAGTTCATATTACCTTAAGAATTACATTAATAATGAAGAAATGGCTGATTATTTTCATGATACCTATTTTTCCATAGAATGGGAAGAAGCTCCTGACTTTGCTACAAAAATTAATAAAAGATTGAAGAAATTCCCTGTTGATGAGTTTGTTCCTTGTTCTCATTTAGACCCAATATTGGAACCC